>JAALOO010000118.1_pt1 | contig 66088 bp, 58 predicted proteins | sample 7257641 | NCBI WGS metagenome assembly JAALOO01 (sample SAMN14085613, study PRJNA598686) | mite metagenome | biome: ENVO:01001000; feature: ENVO:01001002; material: ENVO:01001226; isolation source: single female mite from University of Michigan culture on fish food culture... ...
ATAAAGTTGCTTGTCTTCTTAATAATTTTGGGAGTGATTGTCTCAGCCAGTCAAAACCTGAGTCAAAAGCTTCTAAACTTAGACATATTTGTGCCATTTGTAAACAGGATTTAGTTCCCACAGGTTATGAATCACTAGAAGTGGTCTAAGACGCCTGCCAGCGCAAGTTTGAGTCCACATTGCCAGGCAGTTCTGCATGAGCAGTTCGAAGTGGAGCTCCACCTGAATTGCCAATGACCCCACGAGTTTGCTGCTGCTTCAACCGTTGCTCAGCAGCATTGGCCAAACGCGCTCTCTTTTCGGCATCGTTCTCTGGGCCTGAATCCTGCATGATAAAGATACGAATGTTAAGGAAACGTTCATGGAGTCTTTTTATCTTGCATCACGTACTTCGTCGTAAGTGTTTTCATTGTTCATGTGATAACTGGTCTCCTTCGGACAACAGCAACATAGAGCGCCCATCTTTGCTTGTGACTAGTGTAGATTTGACTAATTATGTTCTTGTGTTGATCGTTGATTGTTGTAGAATGATGCTGCACAAAGGCAACAAAGAAGCACCTTTCTAAAATGGAATCTGCCAATTACAACGCATCAATCTGGCGAATCAACGTCAATCAAGTGAAATGGAAAAAAAATTATGTAAACAAATCTTTACTCTGTCCCGTCAAAGACTACGTGATAACTGTTCATAAAAATGGCGCAAACTCCAATTTTTGTACTTTTTACAAAAATATAAATTGATAAGTTGACTGAAGATGGCTAGCTCAAACTAGACAAGTGAGAAAACAAGTGAAATGACGTAAACAGAGGACCGTTTATGAATGTGGACCAATTGTAAACAGGCACACGGTGGAAGTGGTCTACTATTTATTATTTTTTGACGACAGTGATGACAGTGACGACTCTCATTTTATGACAGACTGTCATAAAACCAAAGCAGGGGAAAGATGAGTTTGATAGCGAATTTGAGAGGATAACGGATACAAAAGATGATGCCTTTGTGCCGATGCTAGAGACAGTTTTCTTAAGTGGCATTTGTGACCAGATTAAAGTGCAGAGCACCATCATCTCTATCAAACAATGGAAAAGGGGTTCATTTTATGCTCCTTACTGCTGAATCTCTTAGTTGAACCATTCCACTGCTTTCCAACACCTGAGCCAAAGAATGCCACCACCTTCTCTTCTTCAATGTCAGTCGACCCTGAAGACTCACTGAAGATTGAGCTTCTCGAGTACCTCATTCTGGGCGTCATTGTTGCTCTGCTGCTGGTGCTGCTCTTCATCCTTCGCTACCTGTTGACGCTGAAAGATAAGTGTCCACACTTTTGCTGCGCCTGGGTGCCCAGTGCAGAGACTAAAAAGAGTCGTTCCAGCACAGTATCTCGACCTAAATTTGACAAACCCACGGCAACAACTGGACTAGAAAATGACACAAGTCAACTGTTTAACTAGCAATTGAACAAATTGTTTTGTAAATTAAATGTAAAACGAATCATAAAATATATTTTAGATGAAGTAAAAATAAAGTGCCCCACCGAATTAATTTTACTTACCATTCCAGGAAAAAGCGAAGAATGTCGCGGTGTGAAAAAGGCACATTTGAAATCTGACATTTAAATGTGTCACAGTGTTTGTGAACTAGGCCATTGTGTGCGGCGCTGACCAGAGTGAGCCGGCTCGTCTCACATGTTAGAAACTCGTTAGAAAGAGGTTCTGAAAAACAATCAGACTCATTTCCATTTTAAACGTTTCTTTTTCGAAATACTTTTAACATTTGATTCTCAAGAAAAGTCGGCTTCATTCCTGGTAACTGCAAAAATGTTCTCTTCTCCGCGGAGAAACGACTTGGAGAGTGTATGTACTCTTTCTTACATCTCAAACCGCCACAATAAATCGTGCCTTTTCTCTTTAGCAGAAAGTCAGCCGTAATCTCAGCATGGTCAAGCTCTTCTACCAAAACCGAGACTACGACACGGCAAAGTCGTAAGTTTGCTTCAGTTAACCGTTGCCATTTTGTTTCCATTCACACACACTTTTCTTTTCTGTGATCAGCTACGTAAATGAGGCGCTGAAGCTCAAGCCGCACTCTAGCGAGGCGTACAAACTCCTGTCGCAGATTCACGAGGCCACCGGAGACAATGCCCTGGCAATGGAGTACTACAAGAAGGCGTTGGAACTGAGGACGAATTCTTTTGATGAAAACTCACCGCTGGAAAACAACCGCCACTTTACGCCGACAAGGTCGTCCTCATCGATCAATCACTTTGGCGCCGGAACTCCAAACAACGTTTCACCACCATCCATCGTAAGCATCTTACACTTTGTTTTGTGAAGTTAATATAAACATTGTTTTTTAATTTTATTGAATCAGGTAAACAACACCAACAACAATGTTAGCCCTCAGCACTCGGCTAACATTGACAGCATTGAACGACTGCTCGACGGCAAAATCACCACTCTGTTGTCCAACTTTCAATCGAATGTAAACGAGAAGATCACTCTGCTCAGTGGAAGCGTCGACCGGATTGTCGGCGATGTGTCGGGCATCAAGGTTTGTGACTTTTCAACAAAAAGATTTGGGTTAATAATATCCAAAAAACTTTTGTTTCTATTTTAGAAAAAGGTCGATGATGTTCAGAAGAAGCTGTTAATGATTGGCAACAAACAGGAGGAGATGAGCGGCAAACTGCAGGCAACTTCTGCTGCTATTGCTGCTGTACCTGTTCCATCCAAAGACAGCAGTGGCGATGTAAAGCGACAAATTGAAGTCTTGTCTCGCTCTTTGGGCAACCTAGCTGACGACAATTCCAAAATTCTTCTTGAACTTTCCAAGCTAAAGAAAGCCGTCAAATCGCTCAACGAGAATGGCAACTTCAGTGATGACTACGACGAGGAATATGATGGTGACTTTAACTTTTTGTTTACAATCTTACGTTTCTAATTCTTATTTACTAAACTATTATTTTTTTTGCAGAAAACGACGACGATTATGAGGATGATAGTCAACAGGAACGGCAGCAACGATCATCATTCTCCAAAAACAGCTCCGAAAAGCCCAAACTCGGAACGTTGACTAAAAAAGTGGACAAGGATGCCTGGAACTGTCCCACTTGTGACACGCCCAACTCAAACTCCGCATCGGCTTGTGCTTGCTGTGAGACGGAGAATCCAAACACGGCCAAAAATACTACAAATGCGCTTGGGTCAGTTTCTGAGTTTAAGTTTGGCACTCCATCAGGCACTTCGGCTTTCAGTTTTGGCGTTCCTGCTGCTGCTGCTACAACTGCAACTTCAACTGCGACATCATCCTCAGCAAGCTCATTTTCTGGATTCAACATTAGCTCAAGCGTTTCAAATGCTCCTCCTGCTTTTTGCGTTGCCTCAAACTCAACTCCGATTTTTGGAACTGTGTCCAACACTAACAACACCGCAAAGAGTGCCACACCGGCCGCAAGTTTCTCTTTTAATTCAGCACTAACGGCCGTTTCAGCTTCAGTTGTCCCCACTTTTGGTAGTTTTGGAGCTGGTTCTGGAAATGCACAACAATCTTCTTCCATTTCTTCAACTTTGCCCTCGACTTTTCCCTCTTTTGGATCTGCAAATGCAGCAACAAAGCCTGCTGACCTCATTCCATCGGGAGAATCGTCGCCATTCACGGCTTTGTCATCAGCCTTTCCCACTTTTGGAGATGCTGCCAAGTCGACGACCACTTCAGCGGCACCTTTTTCAGGTCTTTCTTCTTCTTTCAAGTTTCCCTCATTTGGAGGAGACACCTCATTGGGAGCACCAATTTTCAACGCAAACTCTAGCAGCCAAACCGGATCCTCTCTGTTCAACTCGGCAACTCCTTCAACTAATGATAAACCACTGCTAAATACACTGCTCAACGGCACTGCACCGCCACCAACAACAGCACCTTCATTTAGCTCGTTTTCATTTAACACCAGCCAAACTACTGGATCCCCTGAAAAGACCTCCACTACAGCCAATGATGACCACGATGAGGAGAACTATGCTGAGAGTGGAACAGATGGCGACTACTTTAAACTTCCTGATGTGAAACTGCCGGAAAAGTACGACCAGGTGACGGGCGAGGAGAATGAGATGGTCTCCTTTGAGAAGAAGGCCAAGCTGTTCATCTTCAAGGGCAATGAGTACAAGGAACGAGGCGTGGGCATTCTCAAGATTCTCACCGACGAACAGACCGGGAAGAGCCGAGTGCTGATGCGACGCGATCACATCTTCAAGGTCTGTCTCAATGCTCGCCTCGCCGACTTGACCAACTTTGAGATTGTCGACCACAAGTTTCTGCGCTTCTCCTGCATTGACTTTAGCGAGGACGACAAGCCAGACAGTGCGGTCTTTCTGCTCAAGTTTGGCATTCCCGATCTGCTGTCGGTGTTCAAGTGCCTGGTGGAGACGATGAACAACAAAAATGTAAATGGAAGTGAAAAGGAAAGTATATCGAGTGAGCAGAAAGTAGAGACGCCTTCTAAAGAAGAAGGAAAACCGTCCTCAACAGTTGACAACTCGGATGAGGTTGAGCTGGTTTTCTTTAAAGAACCCAAAGCTGAACATTTGGAGACTGTTAAAAAGCTGATGCTTCCGCCAAACTTTTACGACTACGAGGACAAGCCGGTTTGCCCGGGCTGCATTGGTTGCAACGATGATATCAACTTTAGTGAACTGACTCAGGAAATCGTAGAGGAACCAGAAGCTCCTAAAGTCAATTTGGCCACTCCTGAAACTTCAAACTCTGACCCTTCATCAAACACTGGTTCTGGTAATAATAGCGAATCATTGTTTTTTGGTTTAGTTGGTACAGAATATCTAACGAATGACAATTGTTTTTAACCAGGACTCTTCTCCAGCATTGCCACTGATCTGAACTTGGCTCTGAACAAAGCGGACACTATTGGGTCAGGCGAAGAGGCCGTCGACAATGATCACATGAATGATAAAAGTAAGCTTTTTCACTAATTGTAATCTGAAAGCAAACGTTTTCTAATTGCCATTGTTTTGGTAGATTTTGTCAGTGAGAAGAGTAAACTGCTGCCTGAAAAGTTTGAAGTTAAAACTGGCGAAGAAAATGAAGAGGTCCTTTTCAATGAACGATGCAAAATTTACCACTTCGTCAACAACGAGTGGAAGGAACGAGGCGTGGGAAACATGAAAATTCTCAAACGCAAAGATTCAAGTACGGTTTTAGTACATTGAAAAAGCATTCAGCAAACTAATCACTTACCTTTTTTGCCTTGCAGACGTATTTCGACTGCTAATGAGACGTGATAAAATCTTCAACGTCGTCTGTAACCAGGGAATCGCAAAGGGTCTCAACTTGAAGCCCTTCCAAAACTCCAACAACACCTTGACGTGGGCGGCGCGTGACTACTCCGATGAGACTGCCGGTCTAGACAAGTTGTTTGCTCTGAGATTCAAGGTTTGTTTTTGCCGTTTTGTGGTGTGTTCAAAATACAAAGCTAAAATATTTATTTCTCTTCTGCAGAATGAAAGCCTCGTGAAGGAGTTTGAAAATATAATCAAGAACTGCATTGAAAAGATGAGCCAATAACCAACCTAGAGCCAAACTACTTTCATTTGTGATATGAAGTTGCATCTTTGCGATATTCCTTATATTTGATTTTAATGAACTGGATATAAATGAATGCGTACAGCTACCAAAGTTGGTCATGAACAATATTTACAAGTAAATTATACACATTATCATTTACTTTGGATGCTGTCATCTCATGTAAATCTCTTCATCAGTGTTTGAGTTGGTGTTCAATGTCGAGTTTAATGTCGCCGTAGTGGTGGTCGTCGTCGCCTTTGCGGGAATCTCCACAATGTGGGCAATCAACTTTTGAAATCGCTCATTGCTGAGCATGTCAAAGTCAATCTCACTGAGCTTCGACTGAATGAGCGACTCTATGAACTGTCGAGGATTTCCCAGGTAGTTCAGACTGGTGCCACCGCCCCCGATCTCCAGCACGGTGGCCTGCTCTTGGCGACGGACGAGGACGTAGTCAAAGGCGTTGAGCAGTGCTGACGCTCCTCCGTGACCATCAGCAACTCCTCCAACGGCTTCTTCCTGCAGTCGATTACTGTAGTCGTGGTCGAGGCCTCCAAAGAGCTCCGGTGAGAGCATCATCTCCTCGACAATTTCCTCTCGCTGAATCTCCGTCAGTGGCCAGTAATCGCCGGCGGTCGGATCGGTGATAAAGGGCACGGAAAGCGGATCTTCGGCACTTTCTGAGACGGCCATCTCCGAGACGGACGCATGACTGTTGATTAGATTCTCCACCGACTCCTGCACCTCCTCCTCCTCCTCCTCCTCCTCAGCCTCCTCAGCTTCCGTCTTCTGGGAGCAGTTGGCGATCAGCTCTCGCTGTTCAGTCAGGCAGACGTAGTGAATGTGAGCGCAGATGCTGTTTGCTTGGCTGGAAAACTTTTTGCAGCTGCATCGGAAACAGCATCGACAGATTTGGCAGCGAGCGCAGCGAGCTATGCAGTTGAACGTTGAAGAGCAAGGCTCACTTCGTATCCTCTTCACTTGGAAGGTCAGATGCTGAACTGCCTTTCGACTGCCAAAGACAGTCCAACTTTGGCTGTCACTGTTTTCGTAAGTGCTGCTGTTGCGAATCACTTTCCAGCTCTTATCAAAGACACTGTTGTGAATTCGAGTGATCTCGGCCACTGTTCGGTACTCTTCGTTGCTTTTCCGAGTAGACTTTCGCACCACATCCACGTGATTGAGATCTAGTTCGTGATCCAAGTGGACACCGATGAACTTGACCTCGTACTGCCCCGTACTGGAAATGTGTAAGTACATCGAAGCGGGACAGCTTTTTGTGCTCTTGCTGCTCCCAAACTTTCTACCCTTTTTACTTCCTTTTCTGTCTCCTTTACTAGAACGCTTTGTTGACTTGAACGTTCCCAGGCGATTGCAGAAGAAACTCAGCTTTGCTTGGCCATCAGCAAGAAGCCGCTTTCCTCGGTTTCGGACGAAAAGGGACTTTGTCTCTCGCTCAATTTGCTCCTTCCACGATATAAAGTCTGTGTGAAAAAAAGTGTGATTAGTAAATCGTTTGCTACCACACAACCATTTAAATAGTGACCACTTTCGCAATCAAACCGCAACTCCTCCACGAGAACATTAGCCTCCGGATGTTTGACCTGGAGGTGGTCAATGTACTCTGAGACGTAGCGGAAGGTGGCACTACAGTGGAAGCGGTCCCAGCAGCAGGTGAAGTTCGCGTAGACCCGAAGAGTCTCCGGGTGTTTGCCCCGTCGGTGCTTGTACAGACCAGCAGAGGTGTCAAAGCTCTTCTTGCAGATATCACAGCAGTGCTTGGTGCTCTTCATTCTCAACGACAACAACCTTTGGAGTTGAAAACTCCTTTGATCCTCAAAGAATCAAAACTTTTTTGGAGTTTGTTTACAAAATCGCAAAAAGACATCTTTTCAAAAGGACTTTTCTACAAACATTTTGAAAAAATTTTCTAGATTTAAATTTTTTTTGTTTTAAAAATGGTTTTCGAAAAGATCTTGTAAAATTGCGAAAACTGAAAACAGATTTCCACCAGTTGATATTACAAAAATCAATAACGCTAAAACAGCCTTGAAAAGGTTTAAACCTGCCCATATTGTAGCCAATCTCTAGTCATTAGTTGCCGTGCCTTACTCTCTTTACCGCTGTTGTGTCTGCACAACTAGACTGCACTCTACACTGCTCTGCAAAGTCTCTGCATACCTGGCCTATTACATAGCTTCAGCAGTATGGCATGTCGGCCGTGCACACTCATAACTTAACTCGAATTTGCATCGACAGAAGTGGAAGGAGAAAAATGCAAGCGAACGAACTTTACCTGCCTTCAGCAGCAGCAGCATTCACTGCCACCGACCACTACGATCACTACGGGCTTGTCTACCAATTTGGGCTTGGCAGAATGGTGGTGTGTGTGCCAAGGCACACTGACTGACTGACATAGTGAGTAAAAGACTGAGTGTGAAAGCTGCACTGTGCATTCAGACTCATTACTAAGTTAGTAAGCCACCTTGATGAGAGCGAAATGTGAACGTCAATGTATCTCCCTTTGAGTATGAAACAGTGAATGTGCGGCTCAAAGTGTTGATGTCTTTCTCCACTTCTTTCCTTTCCTTTCCTTTGTGTAGGTGTTGGTCGAGCTAGGTGATGATGGTGCAAAAGCAGCGAACATTTCTGCCTCAGCACAGCACGTCGAAGGGAAAGTATTCCTCCTGCTGAATGGAGGAGATGGCCACCATTTGACGCCGCCGATCGCCAAATGTAGCATCCATCAAATTATGGACAACAGCGGCTTTATTGGTGTGGATGCAGTACAGTGCTCGGCAGTCGCATCCGAGTGATTGAGGAGTAAGTGCCAATGTGCACTAGTGGCTCAGAGTGCAAACCATTTCGGTGCCAGTGCACACTCTGCTTCGATTCGTGCCTGCAGTGTGCCCCTCACTTTCTCTCACCCCAGTGCCTCAGTGCATTGGTTACAGCTGCTGAACTGGTGAACGTACCCGATACATCTCCTGTCCTGTCGTCTCTTCTTCACTCCACTCCTGCTCTAATCAGTGTCTGCTAGATACTGTGTCTGCAAAAACAGATAACGATTTGTCTTTTAAATGACGGCATCTCCCCTCTGCTGCAGTGTTCATCGCATTTCGACACTTTCAGCTTTTATTTTTTGTTTGTGTTTGTCTCTTCCTTTCAGCCTCAAAGATGCTGAAAAACAATGCACTGTACCGTTTGGCATTTCCGACCACCGCTCAGCTGCCGCCAAAGACGAATGGCTACTTTGGGAAGGCAGTGCTCGACAGTAAGGACAGCTCACCACCGGCCGACGACCCCTCCATTCGTCCCTTCACCGTTGAGGCCGACCAGGCAGTGCTGGACGACCTTCAGCGACGACTGGCCGAGGCGAAGATTGCCGACTCCATTGAGGGTACCAACTTTCGCTACGGCTTCAACTCGAAGGTTCTGACCGACATTGTTCACTACTGGCGACACAGCTTCAACTGGAAACAGCAGCAGCAGGTGCTGAACACCTTTCCCCAGTACCAGACGGAGATTGAAGGCCTCAATGTGCACTTTGTGCACGTGCGACCGGAAAAACCGTCCGGTGTAGTGCTGCCACTGCTGGTCATTCACGGCTGGCCTGGTTCAGTGTACGAGTACTACAAGGCCTTTCCCATGCTCACCGACTGCAACACCGGTGGTCTCGCTTTTGAGGTCATTGCGCCGAGCATACCTGGTTACGGTTTCTCAGAGGCACCGCACAAAGAGGGCTTCAACGTGATTGCCGCGGCTCGTGTCTTTGTCAAGCTGATGCTTCGCCTCGGTTTCACGCGTTTCTTCGTCCACGGCGGCGACTGGGGCTCTGCCATCAGTCGGACGATTGCTCAGCTGTACCCGGAAAATGTTCGCGGCGTCCACACGACACTGCACATGGCCAACAACGAACCTCAGGGACTGGACATTCTCCGCTTCATGGCCGCCAAGTACCTGCCCATGGTGATGTTCCGCAACCGTGACTCAGAGCGGGTGATGTTCAACGAGCTGGAGGCGTCTCGCTCCAACTGGTACCTCGAGTCGGGATACATGCACATTCAGTCAACCAAACCGGACACTGTGGGCGCTGCCCTCACCGACAGTCCCGTCGGTCTGCTCGCCTACATTCTCGAGAAGTTTAGCTCGTGGACCAACTTTAACAACGTCTACAAGGCGGACGGCGGCCTGAGCAGTTGGCCGCTCGATGACCTAATTACCAACGTTATGATTTATTGGCTCTCTAATAATGTCACCTCAAGTTTGCGTTTCTACAGAGAGAATCTCTGTCCTGGTTCCGGGGCCTTATCAAAGTACTCTTTGTCGGCGGCAAAAGTGTCCGCATCTGTGCCCGCCGCCTATGCAGTAGTGCCCAATGAGATTTTTCGTGCGCCAAGGTTTGTCGTCGAGATGACCTACGATAATTTGGTGCAATATAGCGAACTTCCCCGCGGTGGACACTTTGCTGCATTTGAAGAACCAGAGCTGATTGTAAGTTTGCTAAAAAAAAGTTGCTTTACCACAACATACTGACACATTTTGTTTTGTTTTGCAGGTAGAAGATTTGAAAAAGTTTGCCCGTATTGTCGTCGCTCGACCTAAATAAATAATACAAACGTTCCCTACACATAACATTTTATTTATTTTGATTGCAATCTCCACTCAATCAAATAAAACTACAACCACCTGTTTTTAAATCTTGTACAATACAGTTAGATTATCTATCATTAGTTATTCATTTTTAACGTTTTTGTTACTTTTTTAACCTTTTTAACTTAATAAAGTTGTAAATCATTTTTAAATTTTACAAATCTGTAACTGGATCGACTTTTGGGATCTTTTTGGGTCGGTGCATTCTTTTCGAATACGAGCGAACGTTGGTATAAACTAGAAAAACAACAAATGAAATGAGAAGTAAAATACCAAGAACCAGTGCTGCAATTGTCCAGTAAGAAATGTGACAGGAAAATGAGCCAAAAGGGTAGTCGGAGCACTGAAACGTCTCGTAGTACAGTACTACTTGGGCGCGCTTTCCAAGGAAAACTCTGTAAAAACAAAAAAAATTGCAAAATCATAAATATCCAATGAAATATGAATAGCTACCAATAGAGGGCGAGCTTGTGAAAGCAAGGTAAAAGAAAAAATCCGGATTTTTCGAGTGGGGCAATCTGACATTCAAAGTTGCACGTTGTGGTACTACTAAAAGTCAAAGTCAAAAGGAGGCAGATTTTGCATCTAATCAGTCGCCGCAGTGATGCACTAAATAAAGGATACAACTGCTGACGCCGTTTTCTTTCTCTCTCTTCTCATTTCATTCAGTCTAAAAAATTTTCACGCACGGCTCGTAAACAGTTTGAAAGAGAAAGGTGAGAGGACATATAATTTGCACAGTTGTTGACTGAAAGACACACACTCACACTCACACCGTCAAGCTGAAGAGTGAAATTAATTTAAAAAACGTCCAGCACTTGCAAGAGCACTCTGTGAAGGTTGCTGAGCTGCTGTCGTCTGAAAAAAAGCTAAAACTAAGAAAGCTCAGGGCAAGCGGGGACTGCTGCTGAAAAGTGCGCCCAAAATGGCACTTGAAACACAGCGGCACAGGCAAGGGCACCGCAGTACAATTTTTGCGCAACTGATAGATCGAGATAGATCAAGATTGATTTCAGTGTGAACACGGCGAGAAAAACAATGTGATGGTCATCTTCCATATTGAAAGGAAGAAGTGTTTGTGAGGAAGGATTTTAAATTGTAAAGTACTTTGTTGTTTTAAGTCAAGCCAACGTACCTCAGATCAAATGCCTCCGCATCGGTGCAGTAGTCCTGGACGCCCTCTGCCAGACAGTCCAGAAGTGCCCACCGGTAGCAGCAGCTGTTCTTTTGCGGAAGGTTGCTGGACGCCCAGTTGACCGCCTCCGGGCCCTGGGCGAGGGGGCCGTAGGAGCGCGGAACAGTGCTGCGAACCCAACGGTCAAAGGCGTCCAGCTGACAACGGCGAAGCTGGTCAGTGTTGGCCAGCAACAGCTGACAGCCGGTCGGCACAGTGATGGGCATCAGGTGGAAGAAGGGACTGGCCACCTCGTCCATGACACTCACAACGGCCTGAGATTTACAGGTTTTTCAATATTTTCAGTGTAATATAGCAGATTAGAAGAAGAAGCAAGTCTGAATTTCATCAGCTTGTTCTTCACTTGTTCATTTAGTGATTGTGAACTGTCGACAAGCACACACACACAGACTTCTCGATGATATTTATGGGATTAGCTACCTGTTCGCTTTCCCTGACCTACTGCGGCCGTTTTAAGCGCGGTTTTTGTTTTTTAATGCGGGACATTTCCCTTCTCAACTAGCTCGAGTAGATCACACACAGCTTTGTGTAGATTTTCATTATTTAGTTCATTCACCTGTTCTCCTGTTGTGGTGCTGGTGTTGGTATGTTTACTTTTTTCACTTTACTGGTCATTGGTTACCTGGTGCACCAGATTATTTGGGAAACATAAAACACCCGCAGTTTAAAAACAAAAAAAACTGACAACCACTTAACAAAAGAAAAAGTTAACAACTCAATTAAAAGTTTAAAACGGATCATTGTTTGTTTTTATTCATGGCATTTAATAAAGAAAGGAATGAAAGTGAAGAAAAAGAAGTCTAAATTGCCCAGTCGCGCTTCAGTTGCCTGTGCGTGTGTGTGGTGCGTTAGCCATTCGGCGGTAGTTACATAATGTTTTTCAAATGTTTTACACACAAACAGACGGACAGACAGACAGCACGCAACTTTAGATCATGCTTGATCATGATTTTCAGCAGAAGGACTTTCCGTCAAGCTGCCTGCCTGTCTGGATGGCTTCGGTTTTGACAAATTTGAATTTGCACTCTTTCCCCCTTTCAAATCTCCTTTAAAGCTCACTGACTCTCTTTTAAGAAGCAATACAAATTGGCTTCTACTAATTATGCTAATGAAAAAAGTAGTGGCGGTGGCGGCGGTGGTGGTCATTTGGTCAAATCACCTTTGCTTCGATGTTGTCCACTGCTAGCGTCGTCTTTGCGGTACTCGAGGTCACTTGAAACTTGATTTTTCAAACATACACTCACAGAAAAGCCGTCGTTTCAATTTAATAAATTGATGATGTAACGATTGCTGTTGCTAAAAATTGAGAAAATCTGAATTGTGTATCAAGTTCGGCAGTGTTTGTATATGTGCGTTTTTTATTATTATTGGTAATTGCCACCACTTGCTGATCAATGGCCTTCGGTCACTTCCAGTTGTAGCGAACTGAAAAGCATCAAGAGCAGAAGCAAGAGCAGCAGCAGGAAAAGAAGAAGAGGTGCACACTTTTAGAAGTGCACTTTCTTCTTGCTTTCTTTTTGTCAGTCAATCTTCTTTATCCTTAGCAATATCGTATTTCACTTGCTCTTTTTTCTTTTTTGCACTCTGTTCGGTTCACCTGAATCTGACTGTCAATGTCAGAAGGAGTGGCGTATGACTGTATGTTATAATTACTGAAGCATTTCATTCAGATTATTTAATGCTGCATTTTTTCTCTGAGGGTAGCTTCCATTTGGAGGGTTTGTAGTACAAACTTTGTACTGTGCTGCCAGCAAAACAAAGATATTGCAACAGCAAAAATGTGCTTTTCTTTACGAGCTTTCTCATCAATTGGTCCTTTCAATGCCACGTGCTTAGAACGGCAACCGCATCATAAAGTAAGAACTAGTAGAGAAGCTAATCAAATCATCGACCGGCTTTGTGCGTGTGACAGCGGCACAAAGTGCGACGTTGATTGATCATACTGCAGGAGTATATTAATTTGTTTTCATTAGGTATCAATAACTAGCCAATATCCTGCAACACTACAGTACTAAGTACTATTTTCGGCTCAGTGCTCACTCTCCACTTGGACAGTGTGATGTCATTTGCATAGAAAGGTAATTAGACTTCCTCAATCAAGTAGAGGATTAATTATCGAGATGAGAGAAGATTGTTAGAGTTTGAGTCGGCCAGATGCAGACAAATGTAAGCTGGTGGGTAATTGGGTAGGTAAGGGTGCACACGTGCTTATGCCCAACACCGGAACATTAAAACATACACAATGAGAGAGGAGAAAGGAGAAACAACCCCCTGAGTGATTTCTGTTGGGTAGTTAGCTTTCCAGACACGGGTGACCTTGAGCGTCAACGACAATTGCGCATCATGAAAGAGAGAGCGGTAGGCGATTTCAGTAGGTAGAACAGTAGACTATCACGAAAACACGCAGCCTCTTCATTCTTTCACCTATTACTGTGACGTCAATCATATGATAGCCAGTGGATGCTTTTTTTCAAAGACTATCTGGCTAATTGGAAATGCCGTCTGTGACTGCTGGCAAACACAACAAAGCATCATCATGATAGGTGCAGATCAAGTGTAAATTCAAGTGAGTGAGTGAGTGTAATTCCCAGTTGGCAATTCGGTACCAGTGCCAATGCTAATCTTGCATATTCTCCAACCATTTGATAATAAAGAAGGAAGGGAAACTCAGGTGATGATGCTCAGAGCAGTTTGGAGCGTTGACACTGCAGTTGCAGTTTTGTAGTCATAATGACGTGAGCTTTTTGCTCGTTAATGAAATTTGCTATCGCGCAGTAGTAGCACTTAGCAATGTACTCAATTTCTTTCTCACTCTTCCCTCCTCTTCTTTCTGCTTCTTCCTCGGGCGGTTATTTTAAAGTTTCGTAATAGAAATGGAAAGATGCATCTTCATCTGATCGTCATTGCCATTGTCACATTTAATTACGCCATCAAATGTTGCCTAGAGAGAAGGAGCGATTTCAGATGTTATTTTGACTAAAGATGATGTCGTCGATGATGCTACTGTGAAACAAGCTGTGATTGGTAAACAAGTGACACAATTTTGCAAAAAAAAAATTTCAATAATTTAAAAAACAAAGGGGTTAAGTTTCAAAATAAACGCTACTTTCTGTGATATGAATCAACATGTGATTCTGCAGCACCCTTTCTCATTTGGCATTGTTTCAATTCAGCACAGCTAAATTCAAAGACTGTCACCACAACTACCACTTTCATTGCCAGCAGGACCGCCGTTTCATTGCCACAGTCTTCAGCTAATCGGTGTCCATCTACGAGTCAGTCGGTCTGACTCTCTGTTTCACTCTGTGCTTCAACACTCTGTGCAGCTCTCATCCTCCTCCTCCTCCTTCTTCTCCCTCTGCGTTCTTCCCCAAAGACTGCTGTTGCTAATAACAGCTGTCCAATCTCCTCTCTCTTCCTTTCCCTTCTCACTTTCACTCACCGCAAGCTAAATTCCAAAATTCAAATTTATTAATGGAAACTACTGAAAAGTGTGCCCAGCAGTTGCTGAAACTCACTCTCGGTCTTTCTCTTTCTCTTAGCAAATGTAATCGTGCAGCGGCAGCAGTGACGGCGGCAAAAGTGCCTGTGATTAGCGGCAGTTTTCGTTTCTGTTTCTGTTTCTCATCGACTCTGTTGCCTTTGCTGCCCAGCCAAATGTGACCATCTCAGAGGCAGCAGCAGTAGAAAAAAAATGTGCCCAGGAGTTCACAGGAGACATCATCAGCAGGGCACTGACAGAAGAAGAAGAAGGAAGAGGAGGAGAAGACACATCTGGTGGCTGACCGGTGGTGGTCAGTGGTCTGCGAGAAGAAGGGGTACCACCACCATCGCCACTCTCAGTGACCATAATGATGAGAAAAAAGCTACATCGCCATTTGTTTCTACTGGCGACAACATCAGCAGCATCATCATCATAACCTGCAACATCGAATCAAGAAAAAAGTTATCTTAACTCATTAGTCGTGAATGCTTCGGCGAAAGTTTTTCTTTTTTTCATTAACTAACGATGGAAATTAAAAACCGCCAAACTTAGATTACATTTATTATTTTATTGTTTGCACAAGTGTCAGTGTTTCTTCAAGTGTTTTTGAACGGTGCAGAAGAATGATCATCAGTGGTGCTTCTGGCGGTGAGTGAGCCACGACGACGACGTGATCACCACCATCAGCTGAAACAGCATCCGCATCGTACACCACCGTCCTTGTGCTGCCTCTGTCTGTGTGTGTGAGTGATGTCTCAGTTAATTTTCGTTCGATGTTCATTGCAAGTTTATTCGGACCTCCCTTCGCTCAATATTCACTCGTTTCACTCGTCGTCTGCGTGTGCTGTTTCTTCTTCTTCTTCTTCTTCAGCCACTTCTGTTGCAGCTACATCAGGTCGTCTCAACATTGGCGCCTTCTTATATTTCCACTGATAATTGGCAATCGGTCGGATTCATTGCACATTCAGTCGGCCTCACCAGCACAACCATAGGCAACACCAGCAACGCAGGAACGAAAAGCACCATCGCCGAGCAGTCGTTCCAATTGAGACACTTTTTCTTTTGTGCATTACTTTTATTTTGCAAGCATTTTTTCAACAACGGCTACCTCTTCATCTGCAATATTTTTTTTGTTGATCACCTTCACTGCTGCTCTTTTTTCTGTCAATTTGCAGTACTGAATGTCGCCGATTCATTTTTGTCGTCAATTATCTGCATGATGATGATATATTAGCAGTAGAATGGTGGCCATTATGTGATTGCCTTTGCCACCAAGGTTGGTGATTGGGGCTGCCCAGTTTTTCCTTGCAGCAGTTGTAACTACTGCAGTCAACATCGCATCTTCAATAATACACCACACACATTTTACTTTGTGTCTGGTTGTCGTCTGCTCCACTGCCTTGCTAATTGGTCAGTCAGGATATTTTTTACAAGATTTTTTTGTTTGACGACAAACAAACGAACCCATTAAGAACACACATTCAACTCAACTTAGTTAAAATGCGTTTTTAAAACTTTTACTTTTGTTTCAACAAGTTTCAATCAAATGTTTTTAAATTTTGTTTATAATTCTCATCATCAGAATCTTTTAAATATTTGTTTTCAAACGGTAAGTTTTTTAATGATGAATTACACACATTTCCTTTTTATTGTATTGTGTCAACACTGCTCATCATCTTCACAGCCCTAAACATTTGTTATTTGTTCATTGTCGGTGATCACCATCACAACACAGTGTTCAGATCGATTTAAATCTAATGCGTGTATCTGTGTAATGAGTCTAGCCTTGCAGTGGCCATTTGTAGTGCAGATGCTGTAGTGACCACTGATCACCGGTCATTTATATTCATCGGTTTCTCCCGTTGAGCAAAAACTTAATTACGGTGTTGAACTGCTTTGCAAGCATTCTGCCACTGAACTAATGTGTGACTGACTGCTGAAAAAAATGGTTATAAAGAGTGCCAGTGGTCAGTCAGTCTTTTTGTCAAACACAAATGAAAAAACCTTGTCTTGGCACCTTTGTTTGTTTCCTGCTGATTAATCTGCCCTTTATCAGAGCATGTTTATTTGTTTTTAATGTGATCAACAGATATGTGATGAAAAACCACCTGTGAGCAGTGAATACTCTACAGGTAAATATTTTAAATCATCTTCTTAATCGTTCAAATCAAATGCCCAGTTCATCTTAATGTCAGTGACTTTACCAATTTGGCAATTCAACGACCCTCTGCCAATGTTGTTCTTTTTGGGAAAACACTCGACTTGTTCTTTTTTTCTGCCAACCCACCTGTTGCATTCTCAATTTCAATTTCAATGTCGGCGATACCAACAGTTGCACATTTTTTTAGAGCGAAGTTTCACTGCTCGTTTTTACAGTCTTTAAGTGGTAATCCCGGCAATTAAACACTCCTCTCCTCCTTGACCATTCTCATTGCAGTAATTTCAATTTAATTCAATGGTCGCTATTATCAACATTGCTGCTACTGTTTGCTCCTGACAACAACAGCAGCAGCAATAACTGATGGCACAGTCTTCTCTGTCTTCAATTTTAATTGAAAATATCTCAAGGACTACTCTAATTAGAAAGGCTTAATAGCCCGCATAAGCAGACACTTCTGTTTAAGTGTCTTTGTGTTTCGGTGAGACTATTTGAGCAGAAGAGTATTTGAAGAGAACAGACGTAGACAACTATCTTCTGCAACCGTTACAAAGGGATTGCAAATCAAAAGTTTGACAGTTTGTCAGTTGTCAGTTGTCTATGTGAATGCTATAACTGGCAGCTTTCCGGAGAATTGTGAGTAAGAGTAAAAACGAACTGTTGTTGAATCAATCACAAGGCGCCCTATTACCTGGTGCACTTGACCTACCTGTCAAGCTGAAAAACGGACTGTTCTTTTCTTTATACTTGTCGGTATTTCATTCAAAACTTTTGAAGTTATCAGCATCAGCACATCACTAAAAACATTGTTACTACTGTTACTACGCTACTTCCCATTTTAAAGTATTATGCGTCTATTCCATGAGGTGGCCACAAAAAACAGACAATAGCCATAATAATAGGACTAACTCGCGCGTTATTGAAGTGCTGTTTTTAAACTTTAATTTGATAATAAAATAGTGCAAAAAAGAAAAGAAAAGAAAAGTAAGTAGTCAAAAGCTATTGAAGTGTTGAGTAACTGTAACTGTTGAGAAAGTGTTTGGACTAAAACGTAATAGTTATAAAGAGTTTTGCCATCTCAAAGTTTTTTTACTGATGACAATCTCTGACAATATCCATTTTTCATCAGAGTAGTGAGTCCACTAGTTGACCACTCAAAAAGATAATTATTAGTTTTGAGCAACTTTTGTTAACTAATTAGATTTATTAATCATTTTTTGTTTTTAAGAGGGGGAGAAAAAGAGAAAAATGTTTCTGAAAGTAATTCTTGGTGATTCTCTGCTAATAAGATTGCCCACGCTGATGCCGCCCTGAAGACATCTGCTGCGGGCGTGACACAGCTATTAGCTGATGCTCATTTAGCTGATGTAAATTGTGCTGATTAGTGAGAGTGCAAAGGGGGCAATTTTAATGTTTCAATAACGAGCCCCTTTGTGCTGAAGTGTCGCACCAATCGGTGCCTGCTCAATTGATGATAGAGAGTGCTGCTGCTGGCTGAGATAACTAGAACACTGACAACAATTTCAATGCCAACGGTGATTTTCAAAAAGCCGATGTCTAACTGCAAAGTAGTGTCCAAATGTGTCCAAATATAATTATCATTGCTGTTGTCTACAATTTTGAGTCATTTCAAGCATATGTGAGCATGCATACTTAGTCACACACACACACACAATTCAATTTACTTTTTAACAGCAGCACCTTCGTCACTGTCGTGTGGTCAGCCGTGGTAATTGCCATTGACAATTGTTTTGGTGTGGCGGCCTGTTTTAGATTGTTTTCCCTCTCTTTTTTCTTTTACTACCAAACAGTAGGCCATTGTGTCTAATTAAATTGAAATCATAGCTCCAATTAGCCTTACGACTGCTACTGCTGCTACTGAGCCCACTTTGATCTCATCACCAAATCAGCAACACCATCTGCAGCAGTAGCTGGGAAAGCTCAGCTGTCCTCGGTAGAGCATTACCATCAGACTGCAACTACCAGTGCTAACAGATACCATTGGCCATTCGTTGTCGAACATGGACAGTCAGACAGTTGTCACTTTCACTTCTGATGGCGATTGCAAAACGACCATCGTCAGCTGATGACAAACTGCTGAAGCTTCGTCTGCAGCTTGAGCTTCTTTATTTATTACTATTGGCCATTGTTCTCTGGTTTTTACTGCTTCCACTAATGACCGTAACTAAAATAAGCTATTATTAGTCAGACGACCTCAGGTGTTCTTGGGAAGGAAGGAAGAAAAAATAAGAAGAAAGTAAAGAGAAGGTACCCACTCGTTAGGCGGAATTGCAGAAAAGTCAGGAAAAACCAGTTACCTAGTTAATCCTTTTGAGAAGTGCGAGTGTGCACTGACTCTCAAAGTTGAAAAAGTACAACTTGCTGGAAACTGACGTGTGTATCTGTCAGGCACACACGTGTGATGTCCGATGAACGGCCTCTCTATCGCATGAGAATTGACACACAAATTTGCCTAAGTAGCACTAATGGGTAGATAGAAAGAGATAGAGTAGATAGGTGGTGACGTGACTCTAAGATATGCACATGCTGGTGGAATAGTCGCTTTCTATTAATTTCTGTCGCCGGTCCTCATCTCATCGTTGTGCAGAGCAGAGCATTATTGTACTGTTCTTGTACAGTGCTTTCCGTTTTTGCTGTACCAGTGATAATGATAAAAATGATGCTCAAGTTGCAGCAAGTGCTTTTTAGAGAGTTTGATAGAGGCTGGTAAATAGATTGCGGCAACAGTGCCGGCAACAGAAGCTACTGAAATGCTAGGATCAAAACGCCGACACTGTTGGGCATTTGCATTGTTCAACACAGCAGGCCCCTTTTTAATCTGTCGCCTGAAGTGAAGAGGGGTGCTGCTCGAAGAGGCTGGAGAACTTTGATCAATCTAAAGCAGGCGTCGGCGATCATCATCATCATCGGCACTGTGATAAAATGATAAGCAGACTGTGTGCTGTTTGGTGGTTGCGTAAGCTCAAGCTCAGAAGCGAGGGATGCTGATGAATGGACGACTGCCAGAAGATCTTGTTCTCCCTGAGAAGAGCTGAGGATGCTGTCGCTGGTGCCTTATCAGCCGTATCAGTGGAGCGTTAAGGGAGAGTTCAGGGCACCTTCGCCACTTGTGCCAGTGTTGTACAGTGGCACTCTGGACAGTCAATTCAGCCAGAGACCGTCGCAGTTTTCGGCGACGTGCCATTACCAGCAGCATACTGACAGCACACTGAAATCTTCTGTTTTCAGTTTTTCAGCTTACATTACTTAAACTTCGCCTACCACATCATCTTAACTAAATCAAACTATACTTTTTTTCAGTGTGACCTCTTCCCTGTAAGCCTTTAACCTACAACTGACCGGCAGTCTCAATCTCAATCAGGCTGCCTGCAGAAACTAACTAGGTAGTCGCCACACTTTCTCTTCCTCTACAACTCATCAAAGTGACCATCACCACCACCATCATCATCACCACCATCCTCGTTCTCTGCACTCGGTGACCAGCAGCAGCAGGATGATGCTCCGCTTCAGTCGAGCCACCGCATCACCAGCCAGCCCAGTCCCACTACCACCCTCGACCCGGTCATCCTCATCCTCTCCTTCTGACATTGGTCACTCTAGTCATCGTCGTCGTGGTGGTCGCCTCCTCTTCGGTCTCACTGCCTGCTCACTTCACCTTCTGCTGCTGCTAGTGCTCTTCTTCAACCACCTGCCGAAGTCCTGTCAGGCTCGCGTCGCCCGGGATACCTCAGATACCGACAATCACCTCACTATCAATGACTTCAGTCCGGCGGACGATGGCAACGGCAGCAGCGTCCCCTTCATCGACGTGGCCAACCTGAAGGACCTCGACCTCGCCGAGCTGTTGGAGATTAACTTCATCAACAACTCCGTCCACCACTACCGCGGCAAGTTTCAACAGGTGCACAGCAGCCTGCAGGGCCGCATCAGAGAGCTGATCGCCAATGTTCGCGGCAGCTCACAGGCGTCGCAGTTCTCACCCGAGCTGAAAGCCAAACTGACCGACTCCTTTCTCAAGTTGGTCGAGCAGCTCAACCTTTCACCACTATGTCTTACTTCGCTGAACCACCTGCGCATGGAGATTATGGAAAAGCGGTTGTGGCCGCTGAAATGTAAGTTTATTAAGTTTATTACCTATTCTGACAGTCTCGTTGACTAGAAAACAGTTTTAAACAATTTGTGCTAATTGTTCCCATTTTTTTGTTTAAACAGTCATCGACGCCATGGAGTTCATTCCCTCTGGCGCCTTTGAAGGCGTTCTCTCCTCCTTTGGTCTTTTCGAAGAGTGCATCACCATTGAGTCTCCGTCGGTCAAGTGGAACTCGGTGCGCGGCAAGTACTGCCTGGCAAAGGTCCGCCTTCCCTTCATGAACCCCACTTTCCCTGACGCGTACGACCTCGAGTTGGAGGCGAGACCGCCAAACAGCTCCTTTACCGTTGACCTCGCCCGTCTGAGCGCCTACGGAAGGAAGAAGGCGCTCTTTGAGCATCTCGACGTCAACTTTGACGAGCTGAACAACAAGCTCAAGTTGCTCCAGATGATCAACATGCTCAACGGTTCACACTATCGCATTGGACTTTGCTTTCCCTCGACGTGCTCCAGCGCCGAACTGCAAGGCGCATTCAATAAGTGTAAGTGCTTCTCCAGATGTGACCATTTCTGTTTCTGCCCTCTGTATTGCTGCAAAATTCAAGTACTTTTTCTAACCTTTATCAACCACAGTGACATATTCTTACTGAAAGAAAGTTTATTTTACCAATTTATGACAGCAGTTAGCTTTTTATGTCACTGTTTTAGCTTTTTCAGCTTTTGCATAGGCGTTTCCCTCATAGTTTGAAAAAAAGTCAGACAGTGGTAGTTGTGTGTCCTTCGATCAGGCTATCATTATTTGATCGTCGTCAATTCTGCAGCAGCTTGTTTCGCCGACGCCGATATCGAGACGATGTATCGTCAAGCTATCAGGTCACTTCCAAGCTTTGGGTTCAGTACGATTGTTCACTGAAAGCACTCAACTGCTGCGGATGCTAATGCTGCTGCTGCATCTATTCACAGCAGTTTCTGTCGATAGATAATCCACGCTTGATGATGGCAGCTCTCTCTCTCCTCCGATCACTTTTCTTTGTGATTGCCAAACTACTGTCACACAGGCCGACAGCTCTCATGTAAATGAGCTGAGCGCCGATTAATCGATGCTAATTGAATGCTGAACGCGCGTTGTAAGATGCATTCTCGGAAGAGAAGAGCTGCGCACCAAGTGAAGCCAGTTTCAGCTATTGAAAGTGTTGAGCTGCTCAGACCACCACAGACGAAATACCACAATAGAGCTCAGTTTGACAGTGTCTGTTTTTATTCGCAAAATATGACATCTTTTCTTTTTATGTTCAAGCTTGTCTTCAAGCTTGGTTCTGTCCGTTGTAAAAAAAACAATGTAGTGTTGCAAGAACTTTGACACTTAGAGTCCTCAAGCTGATTGAGAGATTTCAGCAAGATAGTCTAAAGGTTTTCACTTTAGTGGTCAGAGATCAATTTAGAAAAAAAGTTTCATTTTTTCAAAAGTGAATAAATCATTATCTTAGTGAAACAAAAGAAAAAACTGCTAAGCTTGATTAATTTTTATTTTCTGAATATAAATCCCACTGTTTTTGACGATCTTTTCTCTCAATAACTGTTTTTCGTTTATTTATCGCCTCAATAATAGAGTGACATGTGAGTGCAAAAGTCGAAACAACAAAAGTTAGCCAAAAATGACGCAATTTTCCCTCTGAACCAGGGTCAGTTTAAAATTTATAAAAACAAAACGACCCGGTAATTAGACAATAGACAACAGAACTTGAATAGTCACTGGATTAGAGGAGTAACAATATCCTTCACAGTTGGCATAGGCTATAATGATAATTTCGACACAATACGAAAACACGCACCGATCAAATCACAGGCCACCATTCGTATGGACACACTCCTCCGCACACCGATACACTGACTCATCTTTAATGAGGTGATGTTGCTGGGGATCTACAGTGACTGAAGATCACCATCTAGTCAATCATCACTGGTCAAGCACTGCCTTAGAAACAACACAGCACCATCACCTTATGCAGACACGTGTAGCTAGTAGTGGTGAAGTCAGAGATGCAATTTTAGAGTCATTCGCAATTCCCACGTACAACAACATTGACATTTACCTTATGAGAGCAGTTTTCGTATTCACGGTGTGATGCTAAGCAGCAGATAAAGACAGGGGGATAAAGACAGACTTACATAGAAACACGCTGTTTTCTTTCTTCGACGACGACGACTACTAAGTCGCCTTGTTGCCACTTTTTATCGCCTGCTTAGAGGCATTGACATCATCTTCATTTTCTGATGTTCTCTTGCTGTTGTACTTGTTGTTGTCTCGAGGTTGCCAAACGGTCATTGCCGACCAACATGTAAAATTACCGTTGAAATTCAAGTGAATTCGTCATCATCTTCATAATACAAAACTAACAAAGATATGTCAATTGTTTACTCCTCACCTACCTCTATATCGTATCACCTTCAGTTTTGGAGCCCTTTGAGGTGCCGCTGAGCCTGGAGATCGAAGATGAGTGCACTGTGGCCGACCAAGAGATAGAGCTGGACAATTACCAACGAGTGGCAATGTAAGTAGAAAGAGCGTAACAGAGGGAGATCCTTCGGTTTGTTTGATGAGTCAATTAGCGGCAACAGCATTCAGGTTGGACGGACAATCAATCGACTCTGAGTAGCATCGTTTCGTGAGCCATGGTCAAGCGATCGATCACATATTAATCACAACGATCCCTTTTTCCTCTTTTTTTTCAAACAATCCTATTTCTTCATTGTCTGTTTCAGCATTGTCCTCGGCGGCCTTGCTCTTCTAGTGGGCGCCAGCACCTGTTACGAGTACTACCTGAGCAATTACCGGCGAGACCCCGCCAAGTCCATCTACGACGGCTACCTGATCACCTTTTCGGCTCTTTCCAACACGAGGGCACTCTTTACGGACGAGGGTGACCGCCGTCTGTGCGTCGTCGAGACGATCATCCTCGTTTTTGTCGCCCTCGAGTTCATCGGTCGCTCTTACGTGCTTCCCGTCTTCTATGGCATGATCAACATCAAACGGCCGCTGGATGGCCTGCCAAAGGAGTACTTTACCGCGCGGAAGTTCTTCTTCATTCGAGGGAGCTCGTTTGCTGCCTGCACTTATGTTCTTGGATGGTAAGACTGAATGCTGTTTTTACACCGACATTTAACTTTACATTCTTTTACCATTGAAAAGTTCCATCATCCTGGCGTACAACATCTGCGCCCACAAATCGACGGTAAAGCCGACGCTGATCAATTATCTCAAGTTTGCCGCCAATCGGTATCTCAGCTACATTCGCCGTCTGGTAGGGCCCATCTTCCTCGTGTACCTAATGCCACTGCTCGGTGACGGGCCCATCTGGCACTACTACAAGCAGATCTACACCGGTCCGTGCAAGGACAACATTCTGCCCTCACTGCTCTTCTACAGCAACTTTGCCAGCTCGCTGGACGATGTCGTAAGTTAGAAGTAGAAAAGTTAATGGACTTGACATTGACTAACACTTATTGCCCTTTTCTTCCAGTGCGTTCCACCTTCAGTCATTCTCTCGACGCTCTTCTACCTGAGTCTCGCGGCGCCCATCATCCTCTACTCGCTGAACAACAAAATGCTGGGCGCAATAGTTTTCCTCGGTCTCATCCTCCTTGGATCAATTGCCAGCGTTCTGCCGAAGTACGTCTTCAACCTGCCAGTGGCCCCCTACGAGATTGCGGCCATGTCCTCTGTGGCGCAGGCGAAGCTCTCCTTCGTCCACTACTACGCCGCCACCGACCAGCTGCTGGTCGTCTTTGTCTGTGGCCTCTTCATCGGCTACCTCATCAAGTGCAAGCCGAAGATCAACCTGGGCGGCACCTTCACTAATTTGGTCTTGTGGGTGGGCCTGATGGCGCTGCCCTTCATCTCCACCAACTGGAACGAGGGCTTCAAGCCACTGGAGGGCAACTTTTCGCAGTTTAGCTTTGTCTCCTGGTTCGTCCTCAGTAAGATCATGTGGGCGGCTGGCTTTGGCTGGATGATGTTTGCCTGCAGCACTGATCGAGCAGGTTTGTTTTCTAGTTTTTATTACCTGTTGCTATATTGAACTTAAATTTAATTTGCCTCTCCCTCTCGTCACAGGTCCCTTTAGTGACCTCTTCCGCGTGCCATTGCTTCGGCCGCTGACCAAGCTCGCCTTCACCGTGTACATCAACCACATAACCATTCTCAGCTTTCGTCAGCTGAGCAAGAAGGAACTTGGGCCGCTTACTCATGTTGAAATTGTAAGTTGTTGCGTCTGTTTGTACAGTTATGTTTTCACTTTCACAGCTCACATGCCCTTTCCCCTCCTCTCTATTCCCTTCATACAGCTCACCGATGACCTTGCGGACATCGTCATCGCCTTCATCGTTTCCTACATCTTCTACATTTTGATCGAGCGGCCAATGTACTACTGGATCAAGATAGTGCTGCAGCTGCAGCCGCAGCAGCTGCCACCGAATGGTGGTCGATTCTCCACCAATGATCTCGAGTCCAATGGAAAGCGAAACAGGAAGGAGGAGGAGGGCGAGTTTGCCCTGAAACCACTCAACTCTTCGGAGACTCGTCACTGAATGAGACAACACATTTTGCTTCTTCTAATGTGATCAATGCACACATGCTTTCTACAACTGCTTTCTCTCAGATGTAACTCACACACACACAGTCAGATCAGATCAGATAGGTCGCAGATCTGTTTTGTCCAGTCAACAATTATTATCATCATCATCATCGTCATCGACAGCACCATTTTATTGTACTCAATACTCATTTACCCTTTTTTGCAACCATTTTTAGTAGAAAGCCCTTTTCAAAGTGTAACTTGTCAAATTTAGAAATTTTTATTTAAATTAAAAAGCGTTTTTAAAATTCTGTATGTGAATAATTACTCTGATCAGTGCTGAAATGCAGAGGGCGCAACAGTGCGGATGTCAACGGCGGCGGCGGCGGCGGCGCCTCAGTCAGCCAAACGGTTAAAATCAGCAAGAGGCTAGATCTGTCATCATTCTGTTCTAGCATCTCAAGGACCACTGATGCTCTCTCTCTCTCTCTCACTCACACTCTCACTCTCTTGCTCACTGTGCCTGTCTGCATTTGGAACCACTGTGGAACCTCCTGACTTCTGAGCCTTTTCTCAATTTTCGAAATGCCACTTTTTGGACACCGTTCGCTGGGGGAAGATTATGAAAATAATATCAAAAAAGAAGTGGATAGTGATAATGAAGTAAGTGTTTACAATGAAGAAGAGTATGATGGCGATGTCGATGAAGATGTGGTAAGTTTTGCTAGAATTCTGTTTGGAGAGAAGATTTAATTTCGTACATCTTTTCTATTTTTTCAACAGGAACAGCAACACTCGTACATGGAAAAGCTTGAAGCAATAGCGGCGCGTCGTCGAAGGCTCCAACTGAGAAACGGTGTTTGGAGCTACCCCATCTCTCACGGATATAAAACACTATTTGCTAAACGAGCTTCCATTGGCAAGGTCAAAGAGCAGTCTGAGAAGGAAGAAGAAACGCTATCCTCATCCACTTTTATGCCTCCTCCTTCTACTCCACATTCCACTTCTTTTACTACGATTTCTCCTTTGCCTCTCAACTTTCCAACTGTGGAACTGCCTGAAAATGTGGCAACGGGGATGAGAAAGGCTACAACAAAGCGTCTTGTGTCAAAAAATGTCCAAGCCACCAATTTGAAGAAGCGACCTAGACTTCTCGCAAGTAGAAAGTCATCTTCAAAAAGAAATGTTTTTAGTAAAACGCCATGCCTTCCTCATAAAGTGAGTCATCTGGAGAAGACTAAAAAAGGATACAAAGCAAAACAACTGAAGAGCACATCTCAAAAGTGAGAGAGAAAGAGCGATTCACTGCAAATACACCACCTAGTCTTCATTTTACTTTTTTTGTTTATACCATATTCTCTCGTATTCTGTTTTGATGTAATATTCAAACTTATTTATTAAATGATGATCACTACAACACACTAAGCTGGTTTTTGTTTTTTAACTCTCGTAGTGACAGTCAACAAAGGAAGTGTCAGTAGTGGGTAGATTTCTCTAGGCAGGAGCTTCGTTGGGCAGCACAACGGCTGCTTCTGCTTCTTGGACGTCCACACCGGCAACCGCCTCTTCCCCATCGGCAGGAGATTTCATCGCCGCCTGCTTTGCTTTGTTCCACTTTCTCTTTGCTAGAATGCTGTCGATATCCTTTTCGATGCCGGAGAAGTCCTCAGGAGCCGCTTTCACTGGTTGAAGGTAAAAGCCAGGGTTCCTCTTGGCTACGATCGTCTGCTCTGCAGCTCTATTCTCATCCAGCAGCTCCACTGGAACGTTTCCAGCTTCGAGCTGCTGTGGAGGCTCTGCCCGGTCATAGTCATTGTTGGTGTTGGTGTTGTCACAGTGAATGCAGATGGCGAGAAAGGCCACAAGGAGGACGACGAGGACGATGATGAGGGCGCTTGATGTAATTTCTAGCAAATCACACTTTCTGGTTAGAATAGGAAACTCAAATATTACCACTCTTTTACTTACCAAAGTCTAGAGAATTGAATGTTGGAGAAGCTGTGGTAGTGGTGGTCGTAGTCGTCGTTGCATTATCCGAATCCTTTCCAAATTTTAAAAAATCAAACAGAGGAGCAAAAAAGTCCATTTCAGGGAATTTAAACAACAAGCTCTGGAGAAAAAGTGAAGCCTGAAAACTGGTCAGCACTTTTTACTGAACATCCAACTTTTTTAACTACATCAGCATACTAAAAAGCAAGCAAAAAAATTCGATTTTAGTAAGCCTTTTTATTTTGCTGTTTTTTTATTTAAAAATTCTGTTTTTTAAAAAGAGCTGCAATCTACAAGTGTGATTTCAGCTTTCGCTGATCCGCAAGTGCCTCTTTGAGTGCCGTCACCAGCCGACCAACTACCACTAGATTAGCATTCACCCCAAGATAGCCGATGCGCCAGAACCTAGGCACAGTGGAACTGGCAGGAATCAGCGATCCACTGATGAGAATGTCGTGCTTCTCGTACAGATAACTGATCACCTTTACACCGTCAATGTCCTCAGGAATGAGAACGGCGACAATGCCCGGCAGACGGTGCTCCGCTTGCGGCACTAAAAGCTGAAGACGGAGCTCATCTTGAAGTGCCTGCTCAAGCACTGATTTCACATTGGCGTGCCGCTCTACCACCGACTCCAGCCCTTCGCTGACCACGTCTTCAATTGCCGCTCGAAGTCCGAACAGCAGATTGGTGGCATGTGTGTAGTGGTACTGGTAAACGCCGCCATTGTCAGTGCCTGGTTTCACAAAAGAAAAAGCGAGATTATGAAAGTAGATGCAGAAAGCGCCGTGAGCTCCGCTTACCCCAAGCCTTGGCCACCAGGCCAATGTCCTGGTAAAAGGAGGGCACCTGCTGCACTGCTGAGCGGGCTCTGTACAGAGCGACCGCCCTCTCGCTGAGGCTAATCAGGGAGAGTCCAGGCGGCCCTGAGAGCGCCTTCTGCGGCGCCGAGTAGAGGACGTCAATGTCGAGGGCGTCCATGGGCAGCGGCGCCGAGCACATCGACACGACGGCGTCCACCATCAGTGTGCAGCCGTAGCGGTGGCAGAGGCGGCCGATGCCCTCCAGCGGCTGAAGGGTGCCCAGACTGGAGTCGCCGTGACAGACGTACAGCAGCGTCGGCCGGTGGCGAGCCACCGCCTCCTCCAACTGCTCCACACTGTACACGGCCGCCAGAGAGGTGGGCTTCAGGCGGACGACGTCCAGCGACAGGCGCTCGCCCATCATCGCCACCCGTTCGCCCCAGTGGCCGGAGGTGAGGGTGAGCAGTCGCTGTCCAGGAAGGAGGAGATTGGCCAATGTTGCCTCCATGCCGCAGGTGCCGGCGCCCGTCATTGCGAAGGTGTACCGGTTGGTCGTCTGAAAGAGGTACCGAATTCCGCTTTGCAGCTCACTCAGCAGGCGGTAAAATTGAGGGTCGGTGAGGCCGAGAATGGGCGTGCACATGGCCTGCAGAACGTGGTGGCTGATGTTTGAAGGGCCTGAAAGGCGTTGAATAGTTAGATACTGTTTTTGCTAAAACACCGTATGCCTTGCCTGGGATCATCAGTAGTTTGTCTTTGAGGGCAAACGGTCTTGTGAAGGAGGTCGGCCTAGCGACTGCGGAGGTCCAGGATTTTGAGCCAGTTGAAGATGAGTTGAGCATTTTGTCAGAAACTCTTGAAAAAATGCGTGTAGCAATAAAAGTGAAAACAAGTAAACAGAAGGTCGTCAATAAGTGAGCTCTTCGGATATCACTCGTCAAGACACTCAAGACATGATAAGAGCAACTTGCTGTTTGTGGTCGATAAGAAAAGCAGACGGCAACAAGCGAAAATATCTGGTTTTTGGCAAAGTGGCTAAAACACCAATTAGGCCGCTTTGCTTTAGTTTCAGTTAATATAAAAATAACTAGATTTGCCATACTTTTAGAAAAATAAAACTCAAGGTGTGTTTTAACTATTTTCAAGATTGGCATCAGTTTCGACAGAAGGTGCGGTATGCAGCGAATACAGCGTGTGGAAAATGGTGTTTGCTGATTTCACAGGCGGGAGTTTTGAATAAGAGTGACAATATAAAATTTTTTTCTGGTCATGGTGTACCACTTTTGGATAAATTCATGTCAAAAATGCAGTTGTCGTCACATGATAGAGGACATTCATGTTGTATTTCACAATTTTCAAAACATTTTTCCACCCACTAAAGCAAATGAGCGAAGCCAGCCGTCGTCTGACATTGAGCTTTCTGATGGAGTGTGTTAGTGATCTTGCACCAAAAAAAGTAGGGCTGCAAAAGAAGAAACGCCGAGAGGAAATGATCATTTGTTCAACTGATTTTGCACACCAAACATCAAACCATTTCCCGTAAATGAAGTCAACTTTGTAAAGAAAATGATTACCCTGAGAGTGGTCGGTTTTCTTGTCTGGTTAGCCATTGCTAATGCCAACCAGGACATTACTGATATTGATCGTTATCTAGACCCTTTCGATCCAAAGTAAGTGATTTCAAGAGTTGTAAATTTCTATTAATCTAAAAACTTTTCTTATTAAAACAGTCCTCGTTTCATCGTCAAGAATGGCCACCTGATGGTGATGACCGGCCGCAATAAGGACCTTGTGTTTCGATCTTCAGGCAGTGGTCGGGTGAAGATTAACGGCGATGACATTGCCGCACTGAAAGCTGGGAGCTCCATTGTGCCGTCGCCAATCACTGATCAGCAGGGCGGAGATGGATCAGCTGCTGGCGGTGTGGTTCGCACCGATCTGGCCTCACAAATCACCGAACTAGTGAACAGGCGGGTGGAGGAGAGGATGGCCAGCATCAATGCCACCCTGGAGGGGCGAGAGCGCACGGCTCGCCTTCGTCGTCGTCAGCTGACTCGACTGCAGCGCAACTTTGACAAGCTGGAACGCCTGCTAAGGAAGAACGAGTGCAAGCCGACGAACCCGTGTCAGAATGGCGGACAGTGCGAGGATGCCTTTGGCGCGTACATTTGCCGCTGTCCGGCCGGTTTTCAGGTACGTCGTTTGTTGTTTTGATTGCTTCTTGACCAGATGTCTTTGTTTACATTGGCAAAACTCCGTTTCAGGGCCCGAACTGCAATCAGGACGTGGACGAGTGTGAGCGGCTGCAGGGCACCGAGCTGGGCTGTCAGAACGGCGGCACCTGTCTGAACACGCTGGGCTCCTTCCACTGCCTCTGTCCGGCCAACTACCAGGGCGTCCGCTGTACGGTGGAGTTCAACGACTGCCGAAACGCTTCCAACCATGAGATCTGCGGCAGTGGAGAGTGCTTCGATCTGCCGAGGACGAGCAGCGGCGTCGCCCGATATCGCTGTGTCTGCTACCAGGGCTTCACCAAGAGCGTCGCCAACTCGGAGACGGCGCCCTGCGATGCCGACGTGAACGAGTGCGCCACCGGGGTGCACCGCTGCTCCCGAAGTCCTCCCGTGGCCTGCATCAACACCCCGGCCGGCTACCAGTGCGGCTCCTGTCCGGCTGGCTTTTCCGGCGATGGCTACACCTGTTCACCGGTGGATCTGTGCAGTGTAAACAATGGCGGCTGCTCACTTTTGCCTCGAGTCAGCTGTTACAGTCACCAAAGTGGAAGGGTGGTCTGCGGGCCATGTCCGCCGGGATTTCAAGGCGATGGTATGTCGGTTTGTTTGTTTGTTTTTTTGCAGTGAACTTGTTTGCCACACGACGCTGCTTTCATTTCAGGAACGACGTGTACTCAGCTGGATGGCGACATCTGCTCTTCAAACAATGGTGGCTGCTCACCGCAGGCGAGATGTGTCGCCAACACGGCCATCTCTGCCACCTACCGAGACTGCCTCTGTCCGCCGGGAACCACCGGGTCTGGCATTGGGCCGAGTGGCTGTGCCCAGGTGACGGGAGACAGCAGTTCGATGTCCTGCGACAGTCGGCCCTGTCAAAATGGCGGCACATGCATTCCCTATCGGGGCGGAGTGTACTGCTCCTGTCCCCAAAACTTTAACGGCACCTTCTGTGAGCACCATCAGGTGAACGCTTGCAGTAGTAATCCCTGCCTGAATGGCGGTGCCTGCGTCAATGTCGCCTACGGATACAGGTATGTGTTTAAAAGATTCACTCAGCTCACCAGTTCTCACCACGTGTTTGTGAATCCTTTCTGAGCAGCTGCATTTGTACCAAGCAATACAATGGACAGAACTGCGATAGACCTCGTGCAAAATGCGGCTATGAAACGCTGGACTTTGAAGCGGGAATTTTAGCGTACCCTATCACTGCAAATGACACTAGTGATAACGGAGGTATAACTCTTTGCTCGTGGACAATAAAGAACTCCAAAGCTGCAGGCAGAGTCCTCAACATTACTTTCACCAAGTTTAGCCTAGGTCAAGAAATGTGCAATTATAGCAGAAGAAGTCTAAGAACAAACACTCATCTCACCTTATTTGATGGCTTCTCAACGGGACACCGACGTCTGGGGCCGTTCTGCGGCAGTAAGCGCTACGACGCAAACTTCAACTTTATCAGCACCTTTAACGTGGTCTTGGTTCGACTTCAGATTGACCCATCCACTTCTGCAGGCTACAACAAATTCTTTGAACTAAACTGGCTCACCACTGATCGTGGATGCGGTGGGCTGATCACTGAGAAGACGCACGGCAGGATCGACTCACCACCGGCCAGTCGCCGGCGCATTCCTCCCGGCACTCCTCTGGACTGCCGCTGGGAGATGATTGGCGACTATGGACAGCGCTTTCAGTTTGTCTTCAACCACCTGCAGATACCTGCAGCAGCTGGTCGAGGTAACTGTCCAAACTACCTCGAGCTGAGAGAGGGCATCATGCAGGGCACTGAGGAGAACAGCACCGTCAACTCGATTATGCGCTTCTGCAATTGGACCTCATCGCCGGAGCTCTCAGTGCCTCCTCCCATCACCTCCTCCTTGAACTTTGTGACGGTGGTCTACCGCTCGGTGGCGGGCAATCTACACGGCAACGGCTTTCAGATGCTCTTCAACCAGGTGCCGGGAGCCTGTGGCGGCCTTCTGAGCACCAGCAGCGGCACCATCAGTCCTCCCATGCGAACCACCGCAGGCGATGAACTGGTGTACGCTTCAAACACTGCCTGCGACTGGCTGATACGGGCACTGCCGTCGGAGCGAATATCGCTTCGATTTCTGAACTTTAACCTGGAGGATGACCACAGTAGCTCCGTTGGGTGGCAGAACAGCGCTCGCCCAAAGAACAGAAAGTGCCTGCACGATTACGTGATGTTGATGGACGGGCAGGAGAGCTCCTCTCCGTTGATGGCTCGACTTTGTGGGGCCATCCTCCCGCCGGCGTACATCAGCTCGGGACGGTACCTCAGAGTGAGGTGGAAAAGCGATGGCAGCATCGAGCATTCCGGTTTCACGGCTGAGTTTGTAAGTGCTACTTTTTACATGTCACATTTGTTTTATTCTTGTATTTTAGAAATCAATCTGCGGCAATGAAATTGAAGTCACGACCACCCCTGGCATCTTTCAGTCTCCAGGCTACCCTACGCCTCTTGACAAGTCTAAAAACTGCAGCTACACTTTAGTGGCAGCATCCGGGTACCTGGTGAAACTGACCATAGACGAGATGGACATTGAGCTGGACGCCAAGTGCCGCTACGACTACCTGCTCATCAACAAGCAGCGATACTGTGGAGACCACCCACCGCCGCCCATCTTTTCAATGTCCAGTGAACTTCGCGTTGACCTGATCACTGATCGCTCAAGGCCTAGCAAAGGCTTCTCCGCCCACTTTGAAGCAGTAGAGGTGGGCTGTGGTGGGACGCACAAGCAGGGCCAGCCACTGGTGGCCATCACACCGGAGCACATTAGCGATGAGCCCTTCATTCAGCGTTGCTTCTGGGAGATTCAGTCCAGCAACGCCTCCTACATTGTCACCCTCAAGTTTCAGCACATGGAGACGGCTGCAGCGTCATCGGGCATGCGAACAGCAGCACGAAGGCGAATGCCCTGCTCACAGCGGACCTCCAACTACCTGCTGGTCAACGACACTGACGGAACGCTCATCACGCGCTTCTGTCCTGACCAGCTGCCACCGACGATTAGCTCAACTGGTACAAAGCTGTTTATCACCTATGTTTTGAGGATACCTCTTCCCAGCACTCCACTACCTACTCCTTCAACTACTACCACCACAACCACCACCACTTCCCCCACTACCGCTGCTTCAAGAACGACAACAGTGCGAGTCTCTGGTAACGGGACAAGTACGCCCATTAGGTCCTCTACGAGTATCGCCGCATTAAACATGAATCAGATTTTGCGGTCGTTTGACCGACTGATGGACCGGGTTGCGCCTCAACTGTCTCCCTTGCCGCCTGTTGAAGAGCGCAGCTTTTATGCCAATTACTTTTTTGTTAAGGAAAATAACTACTGTGACAAGAATTTGTTTGCAAACTCAGGATCGATTCGGTCGCCGAATTTTCCACGGCAATACAAACGTGAGTTGAGCTGCATGTTTTACCTTCTTTCATTTGCAACAGCAACTAAAAATATTGTTTTGTTTCAGCTGGACTTAACTGCACCTTTATCGTTCATGTTGATAACGGTCAGCAGATTAAACTGAACGTAACTACTTTTGATATAGAAGGTCCTGGAAGGGAAAACGGAAACTGCTATGATTATGTAGAAATTCGGAACGGAAGACGAGCTGACTCGCCTTTAATTGGTAAGTTTTTTTGCTGCAAAGATTGAGAGTACCCTTTACTACAACTCTAATCTTTATACTAGGCAAATTTTGTGGCAAAACTCGCCTTCCGGATATCATTTCGCACTCAAACTACCTCTTTATCCGTTTCATCACCGATCAGTCTACCGAATTTAAAGGCTTTGAAATTAAATACGAGTCTATCGGCATGGGCTGTGGAGGTCTGCTTACCGCAGACACAGGAATTATCGAATCTCCCGACTATCCGAATGCCTACCAAACATCAGCAGTGTGCTCCTACCTGATTCGAGTTGCCGAAGGCTCTGCCGTTCTTCTCTACATTGTCGACATGAACCTGGAAGTGCACCGAGGAGGAAGCTGTCGATTTGACTACATTGAACTTTTCGACGGAGCTGATGAGGGTGCACGGCTACTTGGCAAGGTCTGCTCAACCGACAACGACGACCACCAGATTGTCTTTACCTCAAGCAGCAATAAGATGTTCATCAAGTTCACCTCTGACGATACGATCAACCAGGGAGGGTTTAAGCTGAAGTTTCGCACTTTGTGCAATCGGACACTCTCGGGCTTTCACGGCGTCATCGAGTCGCCCAACTACCCGAATCCTCATTCTGAAAACTTAAACTGCCAGTATCACATCCTCGGGCCGATGGGCAACAACCTGACGGTCTCCTTTACATCGCTCAATCTGGAGCGAGGCGTCGACCGATATGGTCAGCTTAATTGTCAGTACGATTTCGTGAACATTAGTCAGGTCAATCGGTACCAGCAGCTGTCACTGGACCAGGTTGATCTGACCGCCTCGCCGCACTACCACTCAACGATCAACGGCAGTCGCATCTTCTGTGGCAACTTTTCCGACAACCCGCCCACTCCTTTGCAGTTTACGAGCAATGAAATTCTAATTGCCTTTCGCTCTGATCAGAGCATTTCAGTTGGCAGCTGGCGGCTGGAATGGGGCGCAGTGGGCTGCGGTGGCAGTTTCCTCGGTGGTCGCCGCCAGAAGACCGTCATCACCTCGCCCAACTACCCTAGTTCATATCCGTATTCAACGGAGTGCATTTGGTACTGACAATTTGTTGCAGAATTTTCGTTTGAATATTACTCAAATTCATTTACGTTTGTGTTTTCCCAGGTTCATCCAGGCACCTGAAGGTCACAGCGTAGACCTGCTAGTGGAGAACCTTGAACTGGAGCAGACCTATGGCCCTTGTCGATATGACTACCTGTCAGTGCTGGGCGGGGCGGACCTCAATTCAACTGAGCTGACTCGCTTGTGCAGCCAGTCCTCTGGCACGCACGTCTCCTCAATTGGCAATCACATGGTGGTCAAGTTTGTTGCAGACGGCAGTACTTCACGTAAGAGATACTTTTCTACACTCATTACAAACTCTAACCCTTTTTGAATTTTCACTTCAGGCAAAGGATTCAAAGCCTCCTTCACCACGCTCAATCCCGGTTGTGGAGGAAAGTACACCGCCGAAGAGGGAACTCTGGTGTCGCCTTCCTACGGAAGGGGCGGCACCTACGACCGCCACGCCGACTGCACGTACCTCATCCAAACGGGAAGTCACAGTGACATTCAGCTGACCATTAATGACCTGAACATTCCCAGTCGATTGGCCGACTGCTCCAGCGGATTTCTCGCCGTCTACGATTCGTCCTCTCAACAGGAGGGAAAACTACTGGGCAAGTTTTGCAACCGAAAGCCGCCAGTCAATTACGTCCTCAACAGTACAAACAGCGCACTCTTTCTGCGCTTTAAGGCGGACAGCGAGGGAAGCACTGGAAGAGGCTTCAACATAACCTACAAAAGTGTATGTGGCCGTACAATAACACTCTCGGAGGAAGAGGCAAGTGAGGGCTATCAGACGATCACCTCGCCGAACTATCCGCACAAGCCCAGGGACACTGAGCCCTGTCGTTTTGTGCTGAAATCGGCCAACCCGTCGGCCATTGTCTCCATTCAGCTGACGCACGTTCAATTGTACGGTTACAACTATCATGTGAAGGTGGGCAATTTCTGCTTGTCGAGTTACATTAATCTCTATGAAGGAGCAGTTGAACTGCCTGAGAAGCGACTTCGACACTTCTGTGACAATGACATTCCCCTGCCAGTAGTATCCAAGGGCAACTCCCTTCTTCTGGTGTCGTACTTTGCCATCTTCCGCGCCGTGGTCTCATCGGTGCAGTCGTTTTGTGGCGCCGACTTGACCGCTCTAGCGGGATTCATTGCCAGTCCGGTGAGTGAGGACATTACTTTTGTTTGAAATTTTTTCATTAATCACAATCTAATAACGTAGGGCTATCCGAACTCGTATCCCCTTTCAATTGAGTGCATTTGGCGACTGGAGGCTAGCTTTTCAAATAGATACCTGCTAGAATTTGAAGACTTTGAACTGGAGGAGAACGACTTTTGTAATGGCGATTACCTAGAGATTCGTCAGGGTAGCTCCAGTGGGCCGCTGCTCGGTGGTCGACGTCTTTGTGGCGTTGGCAAGGACAACCTGCCCAGTCTTGCGTCGACCATTCCCGGTGACACGTGGATTAAATTTAAAACTGACGACAGAACAGTAGCCAAAGGTTTTCTGCTGCACTTTAAACTGGCCACAAATGTAATGCTCAGCGGGGAGAGTGGCCAAATTGCATCGCCAGGTACGTAGTTGATGAAATACTTACAATGAAGCATACACTAAACACTTTTTGCTTTCATAGGCTTTCCAAAAGATTTCCACGCCGTCAATCGAAGCTTCACATACTCGATTGTCGTTGAGCAGAATCAGTTCATAAAGTTCACCGTGAAGGAGCTCAACCTAGACGACGGCTACCTGCACTACAACTGCCCGGTGAAGCTGCTCTTCTATGAGGGCATACTTGACACGTCAAGACTCGACGCCAGCTCACTGGAGCAGCAAAGCCTGCCCCAGCCCAAGGTCCGCCTCTGCGCGTCAGTGCTTCCGGCGCCGTTCGCCTCTGAGGGCAACGCCGTCACCGTGGTCTTCAGCGGCCCACCGGAGAGCAACGTCCTGGTGAAGTACAGCCTCAAGTGGGAGTCCATCAACCGAACCGAACTGGCGCAGTTTGACGAGCACCGAGAGGGCGTCCCCGGCGGCGTCAACTCCACCTTCAACCTCTTTGCAGGGGAGATGGGCGAGGCGGTCAGTCTGGTGGACGGCAACTACAGCCAGTTCCTCGGCGAGATGGGCAGCAGCAGCGGCGGCGGCGGAATCAACTGGTACGTGCGGACGCACAGTTGGGCGCACTTTAACCTCTCCTGGACAGGGGTGCGCTTTCCCACCACTGACTGCTGGCAGACTCGCTTTCGCGTGTACGCCTGGACGGGCGCCAAGTTTGCCTTTGTCAGAAACATCTGCGCCGGTGCCACCTTCCGCCCGGTGGAGCTCTCCGCAAGCAATCTGCTGCGCATTCACCTGGACTTCAGCAATCTGCTGCTCTACACTTCGCCCATTGCCCTATCGTCCTCGCAGAGCCCTTCCATTCACTTCAACCTGACGCTGGTGCCGGTGTGCGGCGGAAACTTCACCAGCAGCTCTGACACGATCAACTCTGAGGAGGTGACCGGCTGGTCGGGTGCCCTGCGAGGCAGTACCTGTCGGTGGCTGGTCAAGGTGCGCCCCGGACGGACGATTCAGTTCACCGTGGATTACTACTCCATCGGGTACTGTCACACCGCCTCCAAGGAGTCGCTGCGAATTTTCAACGGTCAGTCAGAGAGCTCACCGTTGCTGGTGCCGCCGATGTGTGGAGTGAACACCAGTTCAGTGACGCTGCCGATGACTGCAGGCAATCTGGCCTACCTTGTCTTCAAGGCAGCCACCGATAAAGATGTGAGTAGGAGCAATTGAGGCTTTTTCTCGTGCACAACGTTAACCAACTTTACTGACTGACTGCCTTCTTTTGCAGAAATTTCGCCTGCGCTACCGTGAAGTGGGCCTGGAGTGCGGCGGCGAGCTGGTGCTGCACTCGCTGAGGGACGTCATCTCCGTCACCTCGCCCGGATACCCCGCCACCAAATCAGTTCATCATGAAGTGATGTGTGACTTTATAGTCCGCGGTCCGGTGAACGCCGGTCTGCAGGTGTCCTTCGCCACGGAAAGTTGGGCACCCTGCGATAAGACGGCAGCTCACCTTAAGATCTATGAGGGAGGCACTGACATGTCGCCCCTCTCTGCCACATACTGCGTGCCGCCGGGAGTGACCACGGGGGCGCAAGTGAACAGTCACATTGCTTTGCTGCGCTACGTAGTTCGGCCAAAGAGTGGACAGAGTCTGGCGGCCCGATTCAACGCCACCATTCGACCGCTCAGCTGCTTCCGCGAAGTCTTTGTCAGCAATCGGGAGGGGCAGATGAAGTTGCTGCCTTTCAACAAGACCGATGCCTCATCGGCAGTGGCGTCGGCAGCAGACGGCAATAAGTGTTCACTGCACCTGAGGACCTTTCCAAGTCACCGCATCACAGTGAACATTACGTCGATGTACCTGCAGGGCAGCAACTGCTCAGTCGGGGACATGATCACACTTCACAACTCGCCCTACGAGACCTACACCATTCGGCGGTACTGTGGCCCGAGGAACAGATCGGCCATCAACTACAGCATAGTCTCGACTAAAAATGAACTGTTCATTGCCTTTAAACGCAGCAACTTTCAAGGAAATGCCAGCCAGGCGGCGAACCGTCCGAAGGTGGGCATCACATTCTCAGTGGCCGCCAGTTATCTTGATAATGTTAAGGTAATCGACGGAACTGTGCGCCCTCGAGGGACAATTCGCTTCTACGCCACCACAAGTATTTCTGAAGAATTCTACAAAGTTTTTAGACTTTTTGGTGAGCCGGGGACCCGATTCAAACTGCACTTTGAACGCTTCAGTTTGGGCCAAACCCCCTTCAATCTCAGTGATTTCAAGTGCCCCAAGACGCTTAATATTCTTCTCAACATTTACTACCAACAGCACAGTATGATAAAATTGGGCTGCTCTTCGGAGATGCCGGCAGATATTATTACGCCAAACCACTTGGTGTCCATTAGCTTTGAGGCAAAAGAGCTTGCGCCTCGTGAAGGATTTTCCCTATCGTACAAAATGATCTACGACAATGGTAGGCGTTTTTGGCAATGTCTGAGTTCCCTTATACTGACGTCATTATTTTGCTTTTTTCCCAGAGTCGTGCAGCGCCTTACTCGACTCTCCTCGAGGGCAGCTAATCTCCTCCAACTATAACAATCTCAACTACACGGGGATCATCTCCTGCGCCTGGGTGTTCAGCTCTCTACATGTGAACCAGTCCTTTACACTAGTCTTGAGCGACTTTGACGTGCCGAGTGACTGCGCCAACCAAACGCTGAGCATCGTCCCCGTTTTAAAGACAAAGCACTTTAACGTCAATAGCCGCGTTAATACGTGCATTCGAAAAGAGGTGGCACCGCAGACAAAGGGCACCAAGTACGTACTACCCGTCTTTTGGCGTCGTACCGCAGTTGGTCCTCCCACAGTACTGTTCTCATTCAATCGCACCGAAGTTGGCCAGTGGAGAGGCTTAAAGGGAGAGTGGTACTTGCAGAACTGTGGCGGACATTTTGTTAATGCTTTTGAGCAGGAGTTTACCTCACCAAACTACCCGGCTGACTATGGGACAGATGTTTTCTGCAATTACTTCCTTCAGCTTTCCAGTGACGGTTTCAACGCCAACGGCTACCGCTTAGTCTTTACTGAATTTGACATTGGAAACAGCTGTGAGGAAGACTACTTTTTGGTATGTTTGATGATGGAAATAAAAAGCAGTAATGTTCAAGTTGTTTTACTCCACAGATAACTAAACCCCGATTTGAGCCGCCAGTGAAGGAGAAGATTTGCCGCCAAGACGGCCCTCCACAACCCATTGTTGTTGGCCACAGTATTTATTTAACTTTTGTCAGCAGTCGAAACTTGTCACTTACTTCGACTTCCTCAACGAGTCCTCCTTCAGTTTACAGAAAGTTCAAGTTTAGACTTGAGCGGGCTACTGAAGGTTGTGGCGGCATGCTGCTTAGCCCATCAGGCAGTTTTAGCTCGCCTAACTACGTCAAACCAAACGACCAGTCAGCTTTGGGCAATGTCAAAGGCAAATCATACCCGAACTCAATTGAATGCGTGTGGCAGATCAAAGCAGTGCCCGACTTTCATCTGCAGTTTAACTTTAGCTCGCGATTTGACCTCGAGGACTCGACCAACTGCTCAAATGATTTTCTACGCTTCGAAGAGCGACACATCGACTTTGTGGACGATAGTGAAGTGGAAAGGTGGCGTTTGCTAAGTCAAGTCTGTGGTCCTCACACTCCGGCAATGGTCGTCTCCTCCACCGACACTGTTCGAGTCACATTCCGCACTAATGAGGCAGTCACTGCTGACGGCTTCTTTGTGGACTACACCCAAGTTTGCGGGGGTAATTCTGGGAATGCTGTTTTGAAGATGAATGCTCATTTTATCTCTTTTTTTACTTGGCAGGACTGTTCCAGGAGGCGTCTGGTACGATCAGCTCTCCGCACTACAGTGAGGGATTTTATGGCAGCCAGCTGAAGTGCGTCTTCAAAATTCAGCGCTCACCGCACGAGTACATTCGCCTCCGTTTTGAAGACTTTTCACTGGAGGGCTCTCCCGTGGGACAGTGCAACTACGACAGGGTGACCATAGTTCTAGGGGAGAGCACCAACAAAAGCGCGCTCACCTATGGGCCCTACTGTGGCGATGTACTGCCGCCGCAGATCACCGCACATGAAAAGGTGTCGGTTGTCTTTGAAACGGACTACTCCGTCACGAAGCGTGGATTTCGCTTTCACTACTCGGTGTCGCAGTGTGGGGGCAACATTACCGACAGCAGCCGGGGAATCATCGTCTCACCGGAGCTAAACGAAGACCGCTCTAGTCTGACCTGCAAGTGGGTGATCACCGTTCCCGAGGCGGGCAACTCGGTGGCCATTCGCATACTCGAGCTGAACGTCATCTCACATTTGTACTGCGAGTCATCGCTAAAAATTTTCAACGGCGTCTACGATCGAAAGTCCGCTTACCAAAACCTGCTGGCGCACATCTGCACGAACGCCTCTTCGGACGCCACTGAGCTGACCTTCAAATCGACCAACAACAGCATCAGTGTGGTGTACAGCACCTACCGACCGTACTACGGGCGCAGTCGAAACGAGGAGCCCAGCTACATTCGCTTTAAACTGGAGTACTACTCGACGCCCGGGCCAAAGGCAGGTTGCGGTGGGCGGGTGAGTGCTGCCGCCGGGGAAGGAGGAGGAGGGGCGCAGGTGGTCAGCTCGCCGGACACTGACGGCGACTCCAACTACGAGCCCGACTTGAGCTGCGTCTGGGCCATTGCCGCCGACTCACTGGACAGCGTCGTTCAGCTGCAGTTTGAACGTTTTGACGTGGACCCTGGAAGTGGAAACAGCAGCAGCACTAGCAATGACTGCAGCGACGGCGACTATTTGGAAGTGTTCGACGGGACGACGATGCGGGCGCCGCCGTTAGCCCGACTCTGCGGACAAGAGCGCCTGCCCGAGCAGCTGCAGTCCACCGGGGAGTCGATGCTGCTGCACTTTGTCTCCAATGGCGACAACGCCACCGGACACGGCTTTCGTGCCCGCTACGTCGCCTTCAACCAGAGCTGCGGCAGCAGACACCTGGTGGCGAAGGAGGACCGACAGGAGATCAGCTCACCGAACTACCCGAGCCCGTACACGGAGAGCAGTCCGCAGACGTGCACCTGGAGCTTCGCCCGGGCGGGCATGCAGCCGACGGTGCTCACCTTCCTCGAGCTGGACCTGAACTGCAGTCGAGGCGACTACCTGCAGCTGATGGAGACGTCAGGCGTGGGTGATGACAGCTCCTCCTCTCCCTTACGGCCACTCACCCTCTGCCGGTCGCCCAGTCAGGTGAAGATCGTCTCCTATCGACCGCTGCGGCTGGTGATGCAGAGCTTCACGGAGGTGCACAGTACGATCGCCTATGACACCTCAGTGGCGACTGTCAGCAGGAAGGCGCTCTACAAGGGCTTTCGCCTCACCTACCACAGCTCGCTGTGCAATGAGACGCTGAGCGGCGCCGACAACGGCTACGCCTTCAACAAGTACTACCCGAGAGCGGAGCGCTTCAACCACGACTACCTCTGCATCATCAACATCTCAGTGCCGGCAGACCGGCAGATTGCGTTGCACTTTTCTGCCTTCAGCTTTGGCCTGTGCCACTACCGCAACATATCTATCTACGAGGGTGGCGGCAACTCCTCAAGCAGCAATTCCAAGGCCAAGGCCACCTTCTGCAACTCCCAGCAGCCGCCCTACCCCGTGTTCAGCACCGGCAGCAGCCTCTCCGTGGTCATTCGCGCCTCCGCCATGCCCTCCACCCTGGACAATCAGATTCGCTACCGAAACATGCCCTTTCTCTACGCCTTCAACTACTACGCCTCACTGCGAGGCGCCTCGGCCAGTGGAGCTGCGCCAGGCTGTGGCGGCAATCTGACCGGGCAGAGCGGCGTCTTCAGCAGTCCGCTCTATCCGCAGGTGCGACTGGAGGGCGAGGACCGGGTGTGCAGCTGGCTGATTCACAGCAATGGCTACCACACGCTGACGCTCACCTTCACCTTTCTCCAGCTGGCGCCTGGTTGTGGCCAGAACCGGGTGATCGTCTACGACGCAGACGAGCCGCTTGAGGAGAAGCAACGCGTCACACTGTGTGCCTTTGTAAGCGTGTACTGTCCGTGTGACATCTTGCCGCATTTACTTACACTATTCTCTCTTTTTTCTCTAACTCCAGGACCAACCGGCGCCCATTCGCAGTGAATCGAGTACGCTTCTGGTGCAGATGATAGTGACCAAGGACAGCTACAATGGCGGCTTTTTGGCCAAGTTCAAAATGAATCTTGAAAGTAAGTACAAGTAAGACTGAATTACTGAGGCAGGACACTCATTAAAAAATCATTTGCTTACACTAGAACCCAAAAGCAGTCTACGTGTGGTCAGCTCGGAAACGTCAGCGTACATTCGAACGACTTTTAGAAAGACGAATACATTCACGTTTTTTTAGTTTGTAAATGTTTGCCGTTTAAATCTTGTTTCAACATGTTAAAGTTTTGATATAATAAAAGATTGATCATTTTTAGTGGTTTTTTAAAATATAAATCCAGCATTAAAGTCCTTCTAGGAAAACCGGGTTTTGAAGTTGACTTGTTTTACTGAAAAATCCGCCAGGTAGCAAACTCGGCGTGCCACGCTTTGGCTTTGGCCACGCTGGTTTGCATTGCATCACTTTGCTCTGCTCAGGCAAAACTGATTTGTCAACGCCTTTGACTCTTCCGTTTCACTTTGTCTTGAATACTTTTCGCTACGATGGAGCTCCAAAAGGACGAAAAACGAAAACTGGACGATGAACCACAACCGTCTTCTTCCAAGAAAGCCAAAACAAGTACTGAGGAGTCTGCTTTTTGTGGTTATGCCGAGTCTACAACTGTTGACTACACCTGGGCGAAGAATTGCAGTTATAAAAAAGATTACCCAGATGAAAGCGCCACATTTGGATCTAAAAAGGCTCTCTTTTACCTCAGTTTAAAGAGAGCTGACGATGAGCTCGATTGTGATGATGATTACTACAAAGAACATGATTACGAGTATCCAATGCAAAAAGATGAAATCTATCTCCATCTTCACAAGAGCTCAATTATAAAGAAGATTTACATTAGTTCTTTGCTCGTTGATTCTAAACCTCTTAAAAATGACGGTATGTATTGAGTTTTCCATAACATTTTATATACTCATTTTTATTCTTGTAGTTCTCACTACCGAAACTCCTATTAAACTTAAGGACATATTTCTTGTTTGGAGTGATCATTGCAAAAAATGGTGGCACGACGGATTCTATGTAAAAGTAAAAATCATTTTCAAAGAATCAGTTGATGGTTGGAATTCTCATTGTTCTTTGGCCGTAATCAACCATGCTGAATTGCTTTGCCAGCAAATGGCCAACGTCACAAACTCAATCCCTTCTGATGTAACACTGAAGACAATGGTTGATGAGCAACTTTTTACAGCTCATAAATTCATCCTCAAGATGCGATCGCCAGTTTTTGCCACCATGTTTTCTGGTGACTTTTTGGAAAATCAAGAAAAGAAACCGGTTGAAATTTTTGAAATATCAGGCCGAGTGATGGAGGCTTTGCTTGCCTACATTTACTGCAAGCCATTTGATGGTTGGAAGATGATTGCTGGCGAGTTGGCAGTTGCTGCTGACATGGTACGACAGTTTTTGTACAATTTTTATTATTCTAAGTAACTTTTTATTTGCAGTACAACATCCAGCCTCTTTATGATGCCTGTATCAATAGTCTGCTGGCTGATATTACCGTTGAAAATGCTGCTAAAAACTTCTACTATGCGCATCTCCTCAACTCGCCTAACGTGAATGAGATTGCTCGCTTCATCTCAGACAAAAAGAAAGAGGTGATACTCACTGATGACTGGATGAAAATCAACATGGAACATGATGATTTGCTGGGGCAACAACTTTTGAAAATATTGCCTGAAGAAAGTGAGAAGGACGACAAAGTGTATGAGGAGAAGGAGGACAAGCAAGTTCAAGTTAAAGTGGAGGATAAAAAAGAGAAAGATGATGATGATGAAGAAGGTGATAACGAAGATAGTGAAGACGAAGACAATTCTGATTCTGATTAATTTACTATAATTTCCAAGTTTCCGACGACGTTGGTTTTCACGTCTTAACTACGTTTGATTTGTATTTGTTTTTGAAAAAAAGATTCAAAGTATCCTTACATAAAGAAGATAAAACCAATAGATTCTGTTCTGATTCCAATTATTTTGGTTAAGCAAAGAACGCACTTTATTTGAATGAAAGCAAATGTAATATCCACATGAAATGGGCAAAAAAAGGAAAGAACAACAGCAAAAACCGAATGGAAATAAGAAAGAGAAGGCCTTGTACGTCCAGTACTCAGAGGTATCTATTGTTGAATTTGTTTGTGCCCAGGTACTGTGGTTCCTCAAGGGTAACCGGCTTTTTGTAGAGGTCCTCTATTCTGTAGGGAATGGTATAGGCAATGTCCATGTACGGATTCTTGTGCATCATTTGTGAGTAGCCATAGCCTCGGGGTGAGCTAGCCTCTCCTTCGTAAGTGGGAAAACTGTCTTCGTTTAGTGGTGGTGACTGGTGGTGATGGTGGTGATAGTAGCCGCCATTTGCTCCGCCGCCATTGGCAAGCCCATCGTGAGAATATCCGAAACCACTGTGGTCAGCTATTGGGCCATTGTGGAAGTCGTCGGTGTAGTCGACGCCGATCCCGTCGCTCATTGTGTACAAATTTGGAAAGTGGATATTTGCTGGCAGCTGCTGCTGCTGCTGTTTGTAAACGGGAGCAAGAACACTCTTCTCCACATATCTCGGCTGTCCGCCGTAGTTGTACGCCGGTGTGGGTTGTGCCTGGTAGTGGTACATTTGGTGATAGGGCAGGCTGAAGTGGCTGCTGCTGATGCCACCGATGCCTTTGCTGTTGGTGGTGGTCGGGGTTTTGCCATACTGCTTCTGAACAATCGGCTTTTGAATGACCCGAGTGTAGTGCTGCTGCGGGGGCTTTATCTGCGGCGGCTCAATCGTGCGAAAGTACTGCACCGTCTTGGGCGATGATGGTGCGGCCATGGTCAGGGCTGATAGAGCAGGTGAAAGAGGAGAAGCAGGTTGTGATCCTCCCTGGTAGTGCGTCTGCGTGGTGACAATGGGCGAGGAAGAGGTGCGGAAGTTGAAGACGATGGGCAGCACCGGTTTGGAGCTGGGCAGCTCGATGATGTGATTGCCCTCGTACTGGTTAAAGGTGCCCACTATGCCGTTGCCGCTGGAGGAGGAGGAGGAAGTGGGCTCATCGCTGCCGTCGGCAATCGATCCTTTGTCGTCGTCAATGCTCTGAAAGCGGACAGTGTGCAGGCGACTGCCGATGGGCACTTCCAGATAGGAAGAGGACGACAACGACGGATTAGACTTGGAGAGGGTGGGCTTGTGGTAGAGAGGAGGGTGATGGTAAGTGTGATGGTTGTACTTGTGGAGGACGTGATTAGGATGTGATAAGGAATCAATAGCATCATCAGCGTGCACCGTCTGTCGATTGCTCTCTAGCAGCTGCTCTGTGACGTAGTCGGGAATTTTACTGGAGCTAGGTGGTATGAAGCCTGAAGACGCCGCTGTCTTTCGTCGGTGCTCAGGAGAGGACTGATGAGCGCTGAACACTGGCCGCCAAGAAGAGGAAGGGATTTTGGTGAGATTTGTTGTGTTCTTTGGATTGGTGTTTTGAGATGCAGATGTAGCGTTCAGTCGCTTTGACTCAAAGTTTTGATGCTGCAGTTCATCGAGATCATCGCTGTACGAGCCAGTCCCGTCAAAATTGTGGTTCAGCAGATTTCCAGATATCTCTTCAGGCGGTGGTGTTGGTGATGGCAATGGCAATGGAGTAGATAATTTAGGTGGTTGTGGTGATGAATTAGAGGCTTCGGCAGCTGCCGATGCTCTCACTGCCTCTTCCAGTCGTCGCTTCTCAACCACTGTCATTGGCTCGATTTTAATTTGATTATCATCCCCAATGACCACCTGCATGTCGGGTGTCCAGTGGAGGATGTCATCATTTGTGGAAGCACTCGCCTCCATGTCACTGCTGCTGCTACTGCTACAAAGGACACCGTTTAGGGCCACCAAAAAGAAGCCCCAAAAAGCAATTGAAAGTGGTTGCGAAAGCACTGCAAGAAGAAAAACAATAGTGTTAGAAAACCGCGGAAAAGAAGAAAAGAAGGGGAAAACGAAATTACAAAACAATTAATCGATTGACTGCAACTGAGGTGGGGGAGGGCAGTCACAACGGCTAAAGCAATAAACTCATTGAAAAGAAAAGCACAATTCGCTGCGTCTCCAATCGACCACTAATCGATTAGTTGGTGGCTAACGGTGAAAAATGCAAATGACTTTCCCCACTTAACACAGCCATTGCGTAAATGAGCGCAAACAATTAACATCACAGCCACCGGTTGAAAATTGGAAAAAGCTGTCGCTGACTAACGAGCAAACACACACTCACACAAACACAGAAAGCATTGTTAACCTCTGCTAAACACAGGTAGATTCCCGGTATTGTGTGTGGTGGCAGTGGTGATGTTCGACTACTACAAACAGTTTACGGGCTCAACAGGAAGGGAAGAAGAAAGCAACAAAACGCACTTGGCACAAGACTGTGCTTACTACAACCACAGCAAAAAGTCAATGTTTGTTGGCTATTCTCCAAAAAAATGTTTGTTAGTTCGGTGTTTGCAAACGCTACTGTTGTAAAATAGACATCTTTATTTTTCCCACTTTTCTTTACGGCTAATTAGCTGGAGATCTGCGCATTGGCGAGTAGCATTAGTCAAATGGCCTAACTGATGAACCGACTCACTGATTGACTAACTTGACAGCTTTTGTGGGCGCCCAGCAGCAGGAGTGAAAAAAAAGAGGCCAATTAACTGCTCGACTGGCCTCAGCAGATCAAAGCGTGCAGTACTGCTGCTGCTCTGATGATCAATGGGCACTGACAGTGAAGTATGAGTGAATAAACGACCAGTCAATCAGCGGTAAAATGTGTTTTTGTGTATGTTGAGGTTGAGGTTGACAATCACAAATATAGATGCGGATGAGGTAATTGAAGTCCGCCTGAGCAGAGTGCCAGTGGCGCACTGTTGTTGGCAGCCAAAGTGGATGCTCATCAAGCGTGTCTGAACAGGGAGAATATTCCATCAACATTGCTGCTATTAATAAAGTCGATGACTAGCAGGAAAAGGGCATGATGAGGTGGCTAAGTGTGACTCATTAAAAGAACTGACTGACTAACGATGGCGCTAAATATATCACCTGTGTAGTTGAATGGCACCAACAGGTGGTCATGTTGGCACCTCTCAGTACAGGCACCTCGATTTTTTTGGAGACCATGGTCGACCATCGATCACACAAACACACAAACAGGCGGGCAATCACTGATTATTTTGTTTTGAAGTTGCTCTTACATTTAGGTTTTTAAAATGCAAGGTAAAACAAATGAAAACTTTACTCAATTTTAAAGTGCATCCATTTCAGAAACAATCAGATTTTTACTTACTTTTTTTATTCGAAGCAATTCCTCTCAAAAAATGCAAACCGGTAATCCAAACAATAAAAAAATTGTTTATGAGTTTTTCGAAAAGTAGTTTAAAAAAGACTAAAATGTATTTTAAATGACGAGTTACACAACACTGAAAAGACACAAAAATCAAATTGAAGAAATTAAATAGTGCACACAACAGTTTTGACACTGAGACACATGCACACCGTGAGACATTACATTACATTGTAGTCAATACAGTTCACTGGATTAAAAAAGCAAAAATTGGCGACGCTTGCAGCGGTGAACTGTACTCTCGCCGGGCAAAGCAATCGACGTGCCGAACTATATGCGAAATGATATCAATCACTTCTCACAATAACACCACAGCTGATCACGCAGCTACCGTTGACTGATTTCTCTTCTCACTTTTCTTTTTACTTTCTTTGCCGTTGATTTGGCTAATTGCTTTTGCAATGAGCTGCTAAGTGAGCGGTCGGTGGTCGGTCGATTGGTAATTGGTCGTGGCAGTGGTACTGGTGCTGGTGGTCCACATTTCAACTTTGATCAGATTTGAATTAACGATTGAGGCATTTCACCAGCAGCAAGAGCAGCAATGTAAAATTAATGGCAGTTGTTGTACTGGCAATAACCGCAACGACAACTAAATTAGCCACCGGTGTAGCTGCTGGTTCAGTGGCTGGTTGAAGCTGTGTAATTGCCACCGCCGAGGGAGATTTTTGAAACGATGATTCTGCTTGTGGCAAAAACGAAGAGGAAAAAGTAGCTTGCCAAACGCTTAGATGAACTCTCGGTTTAAAGTGTGGGAGGATAATTAGACGGTGTCACAGCGATTGTTGTAGTACTTGTTGTCCTAGTAGTTTGACAATTAAAAATTATAGTGCAGGCGATCGACGATGAGAAAGTAGTGCACTTAGTGGCTGGTGGTCGCTCCTGACTTTAGATGTATCTGTCAGTCAGTCAGATAGTCACTCTATTTGTTTGAGATGGGCAAAATATGTGTATGTGGTAAAGCCTGTATAGAAATTAGAAAATGGTAGTTCCCTGGTCTGGCGGACGCGGAAGATGATGATAGGGCTGGTGGTAAACCGCCAGAAGCGGTTGCGCCCAGTGTGCAAATGATCTGATGCTGCTGCCGCTGTTGATGCAAAAAAAGCAAACTTTCAAGAAAAAATTAAAAAGAAAAGATGCGAGCGTAGGTAGAAATGTAAGCGAAAGCAGTGATGGTAGTGTTAATGTAAATTGTCAATTGTTGATGTGCTCTGTTTTGGCTGGATTTAGTTGATGATGATGTGTTCATTCAGTTCAGTGCAAAAATCCAAATTAACAGTTTGACTAGGAAGAAGAGGATGCATGCAGCAGTGAATGCCACAACTTCAAACAGACAGACAGTGGCACACGTGTTGGCGTGTGCCTCGAGCGGCAGTGCGAGCTTCACTTCAGTCGATCACCAGCAACCGGCAGCAGCAGTTCGATAGGACTGCGGCCAGCAAGCCCTCTCAATTGTCCTCCTTCTCCTCTTATTTTGCTGCTTGCGCTTCAAAGAGCGTTCCTCGTCGATGTTGATTACTGTTGTTGCTGCTGTAGCACTTGTGAGAGAGGTGGTGGTCTGCTGGCTGAAAACTCGGAGAGTCGAAGAGGTGTGAGAAAACGACAGACAGAGAGCACTGCTGCAGTGGACTTCACTGGCGCTGCTGCTCACTCTCGAATTCACTCGGATCGGCGCCAAGTGCAGCAAGTCTCAACGGCAGAAACATTCAACGATAAGTGGACGTCTCTTGCTCAGGACACGGCACAACACAACTACCGCAACACAAACAAGAAAAAAACAACGCTAGACAGCTTCTCTCTTTCCCTCTCCCTCCCGTTAAATCGTATCGAATTCAAATACAGGCAGAAGAAGAATATGTAGTTGTAGTATAAACTCTTTCTCGTTAGTCGTATTTCTACCTCTCACTGCGTTGACTACTTCCCCGTGGACACAAGAAAGGAGAAAAATAAAAGATCTGAATTAAAGGCAGTTCTGGGAGTGAGAAGTGAAAGTGAAGCTGAAAGTGACTGACGCCTGCTCGACAAGGCACACTGACTGCACTGATTGACTCTCTCTCTCTCCCCGGAGAAAGAGATAGGGGAACGGTAGTGAGTGAGTGAGTCAGTGCCGCCACAGAAGTCACTCCCGAACTCTAATGCTGTAATGAAATGTAATGTCACAGTAGTAGTAGTAGTAGTAGTAACGCGTAATACTGTAATGAAACTGCCTGCTCAGAAGGCACTCACTCACATCCGGTCAGTTGGTGACAGAGTGGAGAGGAAAATACCTGCAGTAAAAAGCAGAAATTGGCCAAGATTGGGTCAATCACCGGACTAATGACCACCACCACCACCACTACCGCCACAGCAATAGCAGAAACGATTAATTCGTGGAGGATTTTACCAATTTAATTCACTTTCTGGCTATTTTAAAAAGTTAACTACGCTGACTCCTTTAAACGATGATTGCCTATCATAGTCGTCGTCGGAGCTGATTTGCCTATTAGATTACAAAAAGGAAGTAGCTCTACTAGTTTTCCAATTAAGCCAGCGAATTGCTGCATAATGCGCCTGTTTGGGGTAATATTGATAAAAACAATATGGTAATGAATTTGCACCAGGAAAACTGCAAGCAAGCTGGTAATTCGAATGAGAAACAAAATCAGGCAATACTCACGTGAGACACACTGGTCTTGGTTGAAACACAACAAGCAAATTACAACAGATGGTTTTGGTGGTCGTGGCGGCTGACATTGACTCTTTGAACAAGCAAAAAAGAAAAGAAAAGTGTGCAGCAATTAGCAATTAGAACAAGTAGTTGAATAACAACAAGTACTCTTTGACAGGTCTCATGCTCAGCTGACCGCATAGGTTAGGCAGACACCTTTCGTCCGGAGAAAAGAAAGAAAGATTGGCCAGTTACAAGGACAACAAAGGCGAGAGATTGAACGGGGAAAATCGGTGGGGAGTGGGAGAAGTGAGCAGCTGATGTGATTAGGTGGACACCAATAAGGCGTGTGATGCGATCGTGGTGGTGGTGGTGGTGGTGGTGCTAGTGGTGATCATCGACGGCGGCTGATTGACGTTTACGAGCAAATTGAGCCACTGACGACAACTACGCACACTTTGGCCGCACAAATGATCACCTGGTGATCAGGCACAATGGCGGTCAAGCAGACTGGGAAAGAGCTTTGAAAACTCCACAACGACGGCACATTCACTTTCTTCGCCCAATCTGGGATCGATGGGTGTGGACAGACACTGCTGTGTTCCCGTGTTGACAGGATGTTAGACAGCAGAAGTGTGCAAAGTGCAAGGCCACTTGCTTTAAAAAGAAGAAGGCTAAGTTAAATAGAAAAGAAGTGATTGAGCTTGCAAATCGATACAATGCTAATACTGACCGCGTTGGCAACAGCTGCCAGGCGTCGGAGTTTCACACAACATCTTTCAATCACAGTCTGACGTCTCAAGAGCTCTCTTCCAATCATTTTTACTTCTGTTAGTGCGCTCGTTCAAAAAAATGTATGACTTCTTTTTGTTTGTTTATTTACTATTGCTGCTAAAAGTGCTCGTGATCTTGTGTTTGTGGTCAACCGGGATAAGGGCAGAAGATGAGAAGGGCACTAGCGGACGATTAGTGTCTGTCTTGAACAATTAGTAATGATTTAGAACATTAAACTGTGCCATTCCCACTGGCCAGTGGCCACGACCCAGTGATTATTCATCTCCGGCTTGTTCTTCACTAGAAATGTTTGTTTTTCCTTTTTGTGTTTGCTCAACAGACAACATCATTGCTTTGACTGCAACCAAAAGAATCAGGTTATCAATCAGGCAACAACTTCTTCTGTTCACCAGTTCTACTTCAAAAGCTGAGAACAAAAAAGTAGGCAACAGTTTTACGAGTTGGAGGTAGTGGTGGTGATTCTCATGGAAATGAGCCTGTGAAAGGAAAGGAAGCACAATGTGCTAGTCAGTAAAAGATTTGCGACTTTTTGAATCTAGGCAGCGGTCACGGCTTTTTCAATCCGTCGGCGCACGACTCCCGCTAACTCAACCACTTTGATCACGCAACAATGGCATGCATGAATCGATCTAATTCTGCAGCAGCAGTCGAGCAATCTGTTTCTGCCTGCAAAAACAGGGGAAAACTGGCAAGGGGATCTAAAGGCTGGCGCCAAATCTCTGCAAATAGACCGTAAATATGAAGTTCGTAGTAGCCACTGACCAGTCAGCAGTAGCAGCAGCAGCACCTCAATTTGCCTACCTGTTCTGCACTTCATTGCATTGTCGGTTGTAGGCTGCATTGTGTCCACAACGGCGTGGAAATGACTTACTTCGCTTACCTGTGAGCTTGCCCATGCTCTTAAAACCACACACACGCGTGCGAGCACTCTTTGATTTACCTGTTCCCGGTGCACTGACCATTGTGGACACTGTGAGACGCGCTGCACTGGAAATGGTTATTTTCGCAGAGGATAAATCCTGTCTGTGAATCCAACTGAATGTGTGTGTTATGTGATCCAAAACATCAGCAGCACTTTTTTTGTTGACTGCACTCTTGAAAATGGTCACTTAAAAGATAAATAAGCGAAGATCTTTAAAGGTAAAAATGTAATCGATAGTTTGATTTGAGGAAGATACGATTTTGAAGAAGATCACGGCATTTTCATGTGGAGGAGGAAGTTTTTTGTTGAAGACATAAAAAGAAGACTTTGAACACGCACACTAGAGGGCAGGCTACCTTGGAAAAAATTTTTGGCTCGTTTTTTTGTCCAAAACTTTTCTCGGCTTTGTGTTTTTGTGTTTACCGAGGCTATCGAGTTTCTCCACGTTTTAGGCGCATCGGCTACGGCATAAGAAGACATTTAGTCAATGTTTGACACTACATCGCAGTTTATCAAATAAAATGGAGGAGGAAGACGTTCTGAAGTTGCTCTTTGACGATGACCACAACTCAAATGACCTAGAGCTTGTGGATGAAGAGCTTGAACGAGAGCTGCTTGAAGAAGATGATCACGACAATCTCATACACAAAACCTCCGAGTCAAGCAGGTCACAGGCTTCAGGCAGCAGTCGATCACGAGTGTCATCGCCGGCAGGTGATGATAAGATTGAAGTGAAACCGAGATCACCGGCACAACAACTCGCCAAACACGATGACAACGAGAGGAAAACAAAGATCAGCACAGATGATCTTTACCATCCGCTCAGTGAAGAGTCCATCAAGAGAGCCCGACTGAATGTGAAAAGCAGGCGAAATCATCCGACTTCTTCAGAAAGTAGAAAGGTAAAAAGTGCCCCTTTTCTTCTCAAAATAAGCTAATCACTTCAATTCTTTTCACAGAACAATAGAATCGAATTCAACAACAGAATGAGCCTGCCAAATTCCAACTTTCTACCTGATCGCAAACCGCTTCTTCCCAATATCCCTAGTTTGCTCGGTTCTGCTTTGCCATTCAACTCAGGCAACAACAACAGTAACATCAACGGGAATAAATTTATGCCGCCCAAAGTTCCTTTAACACTGAGACCGATGCCTTCTGCCAGCGATGGCAATGCTAATCTCTTCTTTCCACCGTCTGCTCCAAAACCTCCTCTACTGCAACACATGCCGCACAACAACTTTCCGCCCAGCATTAATTTAGCGCAAATTAATCCGCAGCTAGTGAACTTGCCACTGAATATGAATAGTGCCAATGGAAACTTCAAGCAGCCTCTACTGGCCTCATTTCCAGGTCAACTGAACCAGATGTCTTCCTTTCAAAACACAAACTCTCTGCTTTTGAATCAAAGTGATTCTCAATATTCACCCACCTTGTCCAACTCTCAGTCATTTTTTAATAAGATTCAGCAAGGCATGCCGCCATTCAACGATTCATTTATGTCCAATTCTATTCCACCACAACTACCAGCGGTATGTTTTTATCTTTCAAAGTTCATTTAGAGGTAATTAATATTTTTGGTTTGCAGAATATGATTGAAAGAAATATGCCTATAATGGGTTCCAGCTTTATGAATTCAAATATAATCAATACCAACATGAATTCGCCGCAAAGTCAATTTTTTACCGCCAACCAGCTTCCATCAAACTTTAATTTGCAGCAATTTTTCAATAAATCATCTGGAAGTAATGCCAATGTTTTTGAAAATAATACCTCTTCACAGTCTCGAGGAAACTTTTCAAACAATGTGACTATTCCAATTTTAAATGAACCTCTACTTGTCCCAAATAATATGCGAGAAAATATTGGAAAACGCTTAGGAAGGAATCCACATGCACAACAACCTCTTCTTCCCAACAACAGCCAAAACAGCACTGAAAGACATGTGAATGTGAATAATGTCGTGCAGATTCAAACACAACACCAGCCGGTGGAGAGATTTGGGCAGAACCAAAAACAGCCGCAAAGACCAATGAACCCTGGTAACAATATCAGAAAGACGCAAATCATGTCACCGATCCGAAATGCTACTACATCGCAAAAGAGCAATGGCAGTGGGCAAGGGGCCAGGCCAATGTTAAGTCAAACCGAGCTTAGAAAACCATTGATTGCAGAGACACCAATATTTGATGCTTTAGTTGTCGAAAAAGCAAAACCGCAGCCGGTCAAACAGAAAAAACCACTCTCAGCAAGATTGGAGCCTAAAGTGGAAACAAAAGTGGAGCCAAAAGTGGAGCCAACAGTTGTTGTCAATACGGAAACCCCTGTGCAGCCGGGAACCATTGCAGTGCAGAAGATCAAAGAAGTGCTTGGCATTAATGAGGAGTTGATTAAGAAGAAGAATGAAATAAAAAGTCTCCGTGAAAAGATGGAGAAACTAAAGGCGGCCAAACGAAAAGTTCCTCCAGAAGAAACACCAAAGAAGGCTGTCGTCGAAACACTAAAGCCAGCAGCCACTGCTTCAACCTCAGCACCACCAGCATCAACAACAAAGGTTGCAAATAAAGTTCCTCTTCCCAAGCAAACGGTCAACACTTCTCCAACAAAGCATTTGACCTGTGCTCTGCAGTCCAAACAGGCGCAACCTTCACCTCAGAAAGAACGCTCTGACGGCTATGTGTTTTGTATTCAGGCCATACCTAGTAAACCATCGTCGCAGCCACCAGCAACTGTAGCCCAAACAAAGCCCTCAACAAAGGTGAAAATCACCGGGCTGAGCGTCAACACTCGGGAGAGTGCCATCCGAAAGATCAGTCGACCCTGCGGTATGGTGCAGAGCATCTCCTTTGAAGAGGACGCCGCCACCGGCGAGCGCTTTGCCATCGTCGAGTTTGAGCAAGTCGCCCATGCACAAAAGTTTCTGGACACCTGTCAGCAGCAACAGATTGATTCTTGTCTCATAACACTATCCTTTGTCAATTGGTTCGTTCACTCCTTTCCCATGACTATGATGATGAATATGCCCACTGATCTTCTGCTCCTACTTGCGCCAGCAGTGGTGCTCTATAGGGCTGCTCTTCGCCTATCTACTAGCATATATCCCCTTTTCCTTTTTCGCTTATTACCACCACCTCTCTCGCCAAAGGAGAAGAATAAGATTGCAATCTTTACGACCACTCGTCGTTATCGCCCGTCTTCACTCTGCCACAATATTAACTGCAAAGTTGGCTCTTGTTAACTCCTTGTTAGCTAGTGATTGATCAAGAGTGATTTCTCTCTACGTGATTGAAGTCTTTAGTTAGCTTGTAAAGATGAGGGACGGACTTTGGTTGCACTTGCTTCAATTGCTTCAGTTGCAGCAGCAACAACAACAACAACAACCACAGTGATAGACGACGAGCTTGTTTACCTTACTTTTTTTGCTCATTTTACGCAGTTTGTTTTCAGAATCCGTACTTTTCCTTAAACACTGCCGAGTGGTTCTTCCTCCTTTTCAAAACGGCGACAAACTAACATTTACCTTTTCTTTTTTCTTTTATCCTCTTGTTTCACCACTACTTAGGCTATTTACTAGTGAAAGTGAAACCGGCTCTCTTTTTACATCCCAAAAGCTATTTTTATTTCCGAGCTTAAAAGCGTCACTTGTTGATACTCTGTTTCCTACTAACGTTAGCATAATTTTCGCAAACTAGTCTTACCTTTCTTCTCTTTTTTTTCTATCCTTCTATCCTTTCAAGCAAAGTGTCTCATTTCGTAGCACAATAAGTCCCTTTTGCGCATAAAATAGAAAAGAAGCCCCCTCACTTTACGTTCTTTTATCTATCTGTCAAGCATCCCCTTTCCTCTTATCCACCTGTTCTAATTGACCGGTATATATAATTATCATTACCGAACTCTAGTCTATAAAAAAAGAAAGAAAGAAAGATGACAAAAAAGTAAAACACACACAGTAACCAGCAGTCTTTCCCACTGTCTTTTTATATTGATCACCATTTAGACGTCAATCGGCAAACAGTCAGCCAACGGCGACCGGGAAGCACTCACAGGACACACACTCAATGAACCTGTGGCCTACTCGCACAACCAGCCGCATCAACCGCTGCAATCCGCCCAGTCACCACTAAAGCGACATTCAAAAAAAAGCCGCCGACTGAAATGTGTACATGCACCGTGTGCCTCGCCCACTTCTGGACCTAGAATGAATTTCTTTTGTTTTGCTGTTCATCTCACTTTCAACTTTCAAAAAAATCAAGTCTTCCCGCACTAAAAGTCCTTTACATTGGCTCTTTACTTGACTCGTTTCCTTACCTCACCTCCTTACCTCTCACTCCTCTCACTCTGTCCTCCTCCATCCACTACCACCTTCCTAGTAGCATATCATCCGCCTTTCTTTTCCCCTTTCTTTTACCTGTTCTGTCTTGTAAAGGGAACATTGCAAGCCTGCAACGACTCACTCATTCACGCATTCACTCACTCAATCGTCATTGTGTGTTCTGTTTTATGTTCCAAGTGACATCAATCAGTCTGTTAGTGATTGTGTAGGCAGCTTCAGCAGTTATCATCCTCGTCCTTATTATTACTATTATCGCCATCATCGTCATCATCATCGGTACTCTCCTTATGTTGTTAACTTTTTTTGCTCTTCCTTTACAATCTTGTCTTCATACATCTAGATATTCCTTTTCTGTTTCTTTTCTCCATCTCACTCTTTCAGCCATCTACCATTAGTTTTCTTTCTTTCAATTGACCATCATTTTTAGCCAACTTACTTATTTACTTTCCCGTCCTGATTTAAATAGCGCAGTAATGTTTTTCTTCATCTATTTGATTGGCTAACCGCCGCAATTTTACAATGCTTCAGTTCTATGCAAGTGGTCATTTGATTAGCAAGGCTATTTGCAACTAGGCACTTGTTGTTACGTAAGAAAATAGCATTACACACTTTCAGTTAAATTACCACTACCAAACACACAATTGCGATTGAGTGAGTGTTCAGCTGTTTGCACTGTTCCTTACCGTACGATCTTTTCCCTCACTTGTTCTCATCAACAATCCTTTTTAAGGCTACTGAAAAAAAATGAAAAAGTAGCAGAGTCTCTGCTCTTCCTTCTCAACTGTACATACTCTGCCGATGGTACTTATTTTTGTTATTTTTTTAAACCAAGACCAGTGATAATTGCTCTAATAAAGACTGAACTATACGCGTTGAAAGCTGTTGTCCTACAATTTACTTTTGTGGTACGTTCAAGACTAAGCACGTGCAAAGTCTGTGCGTAGTGAATGATGTGCACACTTTACAGAAAATCTAATTACCCAGGAGCTTTTGTGTGTGACCAGTGGCCAGTGACGGAAGCGAGGAGCAAAGCTCTGCCTAATGACTAAAGCACTAAGAAGATGAAGAAGGAGGTGATGGTGGTGAACTACTAAGCATCACTAATCGATGCCCGTGACCTGTCTGTCTGTGTGTGTGCTGCATGACTACTGCAGACCTACTTAGCACTGCGGCACGGGGAAGTGCCATGCTGGAAATGTCATCACCTCGGCTACAGCAGCATTTCCTCTGCAGCAGATGAGATCGGGTTAGCTTCGCCATTTGGATCATCTGAAGCATGGCCGCCTGAGAGTCTATGTAAATGTGAATTCACTGTGGCCGCCATCACAACAACCAACTGACCTTGTCTCCCTTCTTTGCTCTATTGTCACTCTCAAAGAAAGGAAAGACAAAAGCTGCAGCAGCAGCAGATGAACTAGTCAGTGAGGTGTGCATCTCAACAGTGTGCCGCTGTTGCTTTCCGTCTTATCTTTCCCCTTTAGACATCATCATCAGTGCAGAGGCATTCTGCAATAACAAAGAATTTTTTACGCGCTCTTATTATTACTTTGCACAGAAAGGTCGAAACTGGTCAGTGTCGGTCTGCTCATTAAAATGAAGAACTAAGAAGTATAAAACGTCTCTCAGTAAAAAAATTAGGGTTATTTTGTTTATAGTTTATGGCTGTGTAAACTCGATGACTTGATGATTTATCTCCTAAGCTAACAAGTGCACTCGCACAGTTTGATCAGCGTGTTTTACATGTTTTTCTTTTTTTCACATGTTTATCCAAGTTCATGCATGCTTTTATCTTCATCCTCCTCATCTTTTAGCCTTCATCTTCTTTTGCTCTGAATTGCACAAGCACGCGCACACACAAAATAACGTTGATGAACTTTGGCTCTGAAAGTGAATGCCAGCTGCGTGCAAAAGTGATCACCACTTTTGGCCGATTAGCTCTAGTTTTAATGTAAAAGATGATGCAGATGAGCTGCACATCGGAAAGTTCTCTTCCCTTTAGATCAACTGTAGCTGTTGTTTCTGCAATCGATCATCAAAGCTGATGATTAAACGGGGTTTTCAGTGGACTGTAATCATGGCCAAGAAAATGCTTGCGGTGTCAGTTGAGGCGGCGGTAAACGAGTGCGCAGCCGAGTAACATCATCTCAGTGATGCTGATAATTAGTGCAAATTAGTAAGCGCTAGTGCATTCTAAATCGATTGTTGTCAGTGGACACAACTGGACAAGATAAGAGAGTGGACATCAAGTGAACACTTGTCACAGCATCACCAGAGGCATCAGATGCTCATTCGGGCGATAAATGATGGGAAAACAACAGCAACGACAGCATCAGTCGTTGGCAATGGCAATGTGTCTCTGTGTCACACAGATGATCAGGGAGAAGTGAAAGCCAACAAAAATGAGCATCTCATCACAGAGAAAGGGAAAGTGAGAGAGGGAGAGAGAGGCAGTTGGCCAGTAGTGTGAATGCGAGCACGGCCATTGCGCCCGTAGAAACGAATGTTCAACGAGTGGACAGTTAGCAGTTACATCATGTTCTGTCGCCAGTTAAGCATACTCAGGAGAAGATGACGCCATCCTCGGTGGGAGAACTACGAGGACGAAGTCAAGGCACAAGTTGTAGTGGTGGTGATGGTGCTGCTCATTTGAAGTTGAAGAAGAAGAAGAAAAAGCTTGAACCTTGGCAAGAGGGAGCGCACCGAGACACTGTGGACCAAAGACGGCGACGCTGGCGACTGCTGTTGCAGCCGCGTAATTGCGGGTGTATAATTTGACTTTGTAATTGACCAGTACACAACGGTGCTCCTGCCACAGTTCACAGATACAAACACACAGACAGTGTCATTACCGCACTGGGCACAGTGTGGACACAGTCCTCCCAGACCAGGGAGTGAGAAAGTGTGTCTGGAAGCTCTGATGAGTCCACCATCGCCGCCGACAAAATGCGATGAATTTTAATTACAAATTTTGTGTCGTGCCGACGACGGCAACACTTTTACAGACCACTGACACTAGTAGCTGTGGCTACTACTACTACTACTTCAACTAGAACTACTGCGAGGACAAGTGAACAATTAAATGGCAATCATCACCGAGTAATGGCGGTCGCACAGTGCATTTCAACAAACGGGAATGTTTGGTGGTCGGCAGCGACCACAGAGCTGCAGCTTCGGAAGATGAGCAGCAGCACACTCCTTTGGAACTCGACTTTTCAACTTTTCAGTTCACCTGGGACATGAACAGCACTGCCCATGACTCTTAACAGGGACGACACATTGCCTGCTGTTGCTGATGCTGCTGCCGTTTGACACTGAAGAGGAGATGGCAATCAGAAGATGTGATGGCAGCATATCAGTGGACAGTATCCACTGGCCAATCCGCTCTCTGCAGTATGTAAGTGAGGCATAAGTGGGGGGATTCACGGGCGATAAAGAATGAATGAATGAATGAAGTGCTGCTGAAACTGCTGAAAGAAAGAGAAAGAGCGAGAGAGAGAGAGAGAGCAAGTGAACAAGTGAAAGTGAGAAGCAAGATTGACAATGAACGATGAGACAAAGAGCGCAAAAATAACTGGCAAATTGACAATTAACGTCGACAACTCTGTCTACGTCTACGATGTTGTCGTCTACTGCGACGACAACTCTGGACCGTTAGACCAGCCCGAGAGAAGGCGGCAGTATAAAAGAGAAGAACGTCGTCATCACGACATCATTCATACTCCTTCATACTCACTGACACACACAGACACACTCGCAGATTTTGTCAACTTGCTGTACAATCTTCGCTTTCATCACTGTCAAGCACCTTATTTTGGTCACTTCTTCATCTTCATTCATTCTCCTCACTTCAGTCAACATGATTCGAAAAGTTGGTGTTTTCTCTTGCGTGCACACCAGATGGTGGTGACAGGTGCACCTGATTGATCAACCGATGCTCATGCCCCCTCTTCCCCTCTTTCCCATTTTCCTCTTTCTCCTGTTACAGATCTTCCTCATCTGTGCAGTGGCACTTTCCTGTGAGGCCGCTGGTTATGGAGGCAGCTCGGGAGGTGGCTACTCCAGTGGAGGTAGCAGTGGGGGCGGATACAGCTCCGGTGGAAGTCGAGGCAGCGGTGGCTACAGCTCCGGTGGCAGCTCTTACGGCGGTTCGAGCGGCGGCAGCTACGGCGGCTCTAGTGGCGGCTCCAGCCGAGGCTCCTCCGGACCGGTGCAGGCTGCCGTTCAGTCTCGCTACACCATCGAGTACGTCGATGTTGACCTGCCTCAGGACGACATTCAACCGCAGGTGATTGACGTCGACGCGGGAGTGCTGCCGCTGGTGCTCAACTTCAAGTCGGCCTCCTCGCGCATTCAGGTGCATCAGACGCACGAAGGCGCCGATGCGGGCGAGATCCAGGAGACCACCTCAGAAGACCAGCCCCAACTGCTGAGACACTCGGTCACAAAGCCCATCATTCAGGAGGTGAGAACTTGGCATGTTTTAGCAGCTGGATAAATCTAATGATAATTTAAACTTTTCTAACAGGTCCGCGAAGTGATCACACGTAAGTTTGCTTTTGTCATTAATAAAATTGTGCAAAATTGTACTATTTTTCCTTTTTCTTCGTTCAATCAACAGCATACCGGCGCGTTATCCAGGCAAGTACTTCAATGTTATGCTACTTGAATTTTTATTAATGTGTTGTTTTCTAACAGGAAATCCAACCCGTGCAAGAGGAGGTAACTTTTAGCTTTTACGTAATTGTACAGTTTAGTAGCAATTCCATGTTTTCAGGTCAAAACGATTGTCTCTCGAGGCAAGGGCCGCCGAGACTATGGCGGCGACAGTGGCAGCAGCGGCAGTGGCAAGTACGGCGGCAGCAGTGGCGGATACTCTTCTGGCAGTCGATCTTCAGGCGGCTACTCTTCAGGTGGCTCTCTGGGCAGCAGCTCATTTGGCGGCTCCCGAAGCAAGTCCTACTAAGTGTGGTCACATTGCAAGTGCCTCACAAGTGTCCACGCAATCACAGTCAATTGAAGGAGGCGGCTGTCAGAGCTACTTGCTTTTTATTTATGTTTTATTTATTGTTTATTTATTATCACGACCATTTGAAAGGACGACAAAAACATTAGCAGTGATTAACCTTTTATTGTTATCACAGTCTTTCTCAATTAATCTGTATTTAATTACCACACAATCACACAGCACAGCACACACATTCAGCATCCCACCCACCCACCATCACCATTCAAAAATGTCTGCCAAATTTTAAAATAAAAATAAACTCACAAGTGCGAGTTAGGAGTGCATACAGCAAGAGCAAGACTAGATAGTATACAGAAAAACTAAATGCATCGATGCTGCAGAGTTGATGAGGTGGAAACCATTTCTAGCGTTAATTGGAGAAAGTGGAGAAAGCAGTTCAGCAGTGATGCTAAACAATGGAATTGCCAAACGGCTGCTGTTAATTAACGCAGTAAAAGTGGTGTTATTGCCAGTTAATTGAGCCGCAGCTTTCAGACAGTGAAGAGGGGAAAGTTCAAGGAGAGCTGCGAGTTTTTCTTGTTGCACAATCTGTGTTTTAGAACGCCAATTTTGGACAACTGCAATCGAGCAAATTCTCTAACACCAGCGCTGATTAGTTTTGCAAACGGAAGTGTTTGTCTACTTCTACCAAGTAGACTAGCAATTTAAACCCAATTACTTTACTACTTTTACTATTACATGAAAAGTACATCACTTTTTTTGCTCATCAGGTGATTTAGAGCTTAAAAAATTCAGTAATTTTTTTCATTTTTTCTATCAAACTTGAAACAATCAGATTTCTTTATCCATTCGTCTCTGCACTAAACCCTTTTGCTTAATAATAAGACGTACTAACCAAATCAGTTGGCGAAATCAAGTCATCGATGGTGGTGGTGGCGGTGGTGGTGAACCACTGATCGGTAACGACAAACTTGTATGTGCACTTTTTAGCCCACTTTTTCCTTTTTGCTGGTCGGTCATTGGTCATTGAAAAAGAAGAAAAGAAGAAGAGACCAAATAGATTAGTTGCAAATGGCTGGGCAGCAGCCGAGTTTATCTGCACGCACTGAGCATTTAGCTTAACTTGGCCATTGACTCTCACTTTTTTCTGGTATACGCTGCTGCTGTTGTCACTGTTTTACCTTTTATCGATGCAGTTTGATGGCTGTGATGGTTAGCAAAGGTGCGATGGTCAACAGCCGGTCAAGAGGCCACCTAAAGAGACAGAAAAACAAGTGTCACAAACAGAGACCAGTCAGGCACATTCTTCTCATCAACTATAAAAGCGTTTATTTTAGCCGGAAAAAAGTATCCTCACTCATCCTCAGTCATTTGTGCAGTTTTACCAGTTTTTTTCTACACCACAAAACTTTGAAAATGAAGTCCTCACTTCAAGTAGGAAAAAACACATTTTTTATTTAATGTTTCATCGCTTTACTGACATTCACTTTTCAGGCCACCTTTCTGTTGCTCTCTTGCGCCGTGTCTGCCATCCTTTGCGGCGGCGGCATCACTGGCTCCAGCGGCTCATACGGCCCAATCGCCGACTCGGGCTACGGCACCTACGAGCCGGGAAAGCTTCGACCGATAATCGAAAGCGGCGGCAGCAGCGGCAGTCTGTCTCCTGGCCGAGTGGTGCAGGCGGCGCTGCACACGAAGCACTCCATTCGCTTCATCAACGTGGACATTCCCTCGGAAGACCGCGAGCCGCACATCATCGAGGTGGGCGCCAGTCCTCTGCCCATCATCATGCACTTCAAGTCTGCCTCCAGTCGCATTCGCCTGCAGCAGTCGCACTCCGGCGGACAGGCAGGCAGCATTCAGGAGACGAAGAGCGAGGACCAGCCCAGCATTCTCAGACACGAGGTCATCAAGCCCATCATTCAGGAGGTCAGATATTGCCGTATTCGGTGTAGTTGGATCATTCTGATAATAAACTTGCTTTTTAACAGGTCCGTGAAGTGCTGCTGCCCTACCGAAAGATCATCCAGGCAAGTATTTTTGTTTAGTTTCCAGATGATTTTATCGCCCAAATTTTTAGTCACTTATTAAATCCACTTTTTTTCATTACAGGAAATCCGCCCAGTGACCGAGGAGATTCAGACCATTGTGGCGAAAAAGTCCGATGTAGAGTCTGGTAAGGAGCCCGGAAGTGGCGGCATTGTCGGCAGTGTGACCACCAACATTGGCGGTGGCAACCAGCTTCTGCCTTCGTACGGCGGCATCACCGGCACCGTTGTCGGCAGTGGCAATGTGAAGCGATCCACTCGCTGGTCAAACAACTACGGCCGATATTAAGTGCAAAGGAGAAGAGAAGAGATGAAGTGAAAAGATCAAAGAAGAGGAGCAGTAGTTGAGGATGTTCTGCCGGACAGACTGCCAGCTACCTCAACCGAAACAGAAACTTTAATAGCCTCAAATGCCTCAGATAAAATCATTTCGCAGAAGCTGCAATTAAGTGTTCTGTGCGCCTTTTAACTTTTCTTTTTGTCTTTTTCACTTTTCATCTCTTTTGATGTTTTATACAGCTGAACCGGACAAAGCAATAAAATGTTCTTTTTTCAGTATTTTTTGTCGTCTTCATTGGTGCCTTGTTCAAGACTTCAAGTGTTTTATTGTTTAGTAAAACAGTTGTGATAAGTCTAGTGTGCACCAATTCTTTTAGAAAATGCTGACTAATTACTTTATTTGATTACCTGGCAAAGTCGTATAACTTCAGGCAATCAAGTGTTGATCACTTTGACCACCATTTCTTCTTTGTTAGCATATGAGAACAAAAATGTCAGTTCACAAATGATGTCACAGGCAAGTTTGAAGAATTTCACCCATTAGTGAACGCTTTGAATTGCAAATTACCGGTGACTTTTGTTGTTTGCAGGGCTGCGGGTGCAAGCTTTTGTGTGCCTGTGCGCGCGCGATCATCATGATCATGATCATCAAGTGCGAGTGCAAGGGCATCAAAGTGAAAGTAATTGAGAGAGAATCTTGAAACGGCAGCACCCAGGTGGTCACATCAAGATGATCACTGGCGACAAAGTGTGGAGGAAAAAGAAGAAAAAGAAAAAGAGGAAGACAACTGACGCGCAAACTGTGTAGTTCTTAATTAGAGAAAGGAAGCTGAAAAAGAAGCTTCTTTCTCGTGCCTGACTGTCCACCACCACCTTGATTACTTTTCCCAATGCGGGCTCCTAATTGACTTAAATTGCCTGTCAGACTCATCAGGTAGTGCCTTCATCTTCTTCTTCTTTTCAAGCGACTCCGAGTCAGTTTAACTAGATGCAACTTCTAGTGCAACTTTGTTGCACTTTCTTCCTCTCACTTTCCACTTTGTCTCATCATCAGTGGCGGCAATCGAACACCACAGAGTATTTATTAGCGTCTGACTGATCAACGGGAAAAAAAGGAAAGAAAATGACGACCAGTTTGGAGTTGCTGCTCAGTGGAATGAAAGAGCAGCTCTAAAAGGTAACAAGCACAGATGATCAATCACCACCAGCAGCACCAACAACAACATCGTCAGCAGCAACACCATACTTTCAATTGAACTCCTTCAGCTGACACTTTCACTTTCAGTAGCAGTGCATCAATTGAACACATTGGCCACACTGACAGCAAAGCACCGTAGAGCACGGACAGTAAAATAATACAAACTTGGTCAGCAATTTACGACGGCTTTGCTACCACAGAGAGAAAAAGTTGCCAATTCTTACGTGTATACACGTAACCCCCTTAGCT
>JAALOO010000120.1_pt1 | contig 65627 bp, 56 predicted proteins | sample 7257641 | NCBI WGS metagenome assembly JAALOO01 (sample SAMN14085613, study PRJNA598686) | mite metagenome | biome: ENVO:01001000; feature: ENVO:01001002; material: ENVO:01001226; isolation source: single female mite from University of Michigan culture on fish food culture... ...
AGAGAGAGAGAGAGAGAGAGAGAGAGAGAGAGAGAGAGAGAGAGAGAGGGAAAGCAAATGAAAAGCAAAAAACTAATGGACTTTTTGCTCTTGTTCCTATTTTACCCCCAATTTTTTTCTTTTCTAGATGAACTGATCAACAATGCAGTGCAAATTGACTACACCAACTACGTCAAACGGTAAGTGCAGGCAAAAAAACTATTCAAGTTACCCTTCAAACCTAACCTCCCCATTTTAACCTCCTCTAGGTACGGCAACGCGGCGGAGTGCGGCAACGCCCTCTGCGGCGAGCTGAACTACCGCGAGCACTTTCACTGCAACGCCGCCTCCTGCAACTCCCGGGTCTTCATGAAGAAGGAGGAGATGATCCGCCACTTCAAGTGGCACAAGAAGCGCGACGAGTCGCTGACGCACGGCTTCCTCCGCTGCAGCCCGGCGGACAACTGCGTGGAGCGCTTCCGCGCCTGTCCGCACCACCGCAAGCAGACGCACTACCACTGCCTGAAGCGGGGCTGTGATAAGGTGTACATCAGCACCAGTGACGTGCAGATGCACGCCAACTACCACCGCAAGGACACGGCCATCATCCAGGAGGGCTTCCAGCGCTTTCGCGCCACGGAGAACTGCCTCCTGGAGACCTGTGCCTTCTTCGGCCAGAAGACGACGCACTTTCACTGTCGACGGGACAACTGCAATCACACCTTCAAGAATAAGGCTGATATGGGTAAGTGCCGATGGTGAGGGGTGTTATGCTGAGAATGTTTAGGATTTTCAGGAGAGGGGTAGGTTTGTTTCAGTTGTTGCTTTGGATGTTGATCGAGCTAAGCACACAAAGCAGCAGCACCAGCAGCAGCAGCATTTTTGTCTTGGGTAATCACAGCGTCCGTAGTAGTGGTCGTGGTAGTGCACTTTTTGCTTGCTCATATTTTTAAGCGGCAGGTAATAATCAAATTAAATTGGCTCACTCACTTGAAATGATTTCTTTCTCTTGCTCTTTCTCTCTGTCTTTCTGACAAGACACTGGGCACACTGAGAGAGGAGGGGGCAGCTTTCTGTTCTGTTCTTTATTTTTCCATTCTCCCCCATTCTTTGATTGATCGAAGTGCAATCAGCAGCAGCAGCAGCGTGCTTGCCAAATGAGGAGCCCTCTTCTCAATTGAGGCTGCTCAAAAATGCGAGTGAATGCGCGCACTAAATTGAATCACTTGAAAGGAATGAAGAAAAGTTAAGATGGGCACAAAGTTTTGTTTTACATTTTTGAGAGTTTTTCCAAGCCAACATCTCTCCAGCATCAGCTGCTGATGAGGAGAGCGGTGGCAACACTTCGGTGTTCACGATCGAGCTTTGATCAGTCCTTGACCCCTCAGCACAGCACAGAAAAGCAAAATTGCTCGTTTTTATCATCAACTTTCTCTTTTGTTGTTGTTTCTAATGAAAAATTTTTTCCCGCCCACAGAGAAGCACAAGTCGTACCATGTGCGCGACGAGACGCTGGCCCGGGACGGTTTCAAGAAGTTCATGAAGCAGGAGCCGTGCAGCTTCGAGGACTGCCGCTCCTCGCGGGTGTGCAATCACATTCACTGCATCAGGCCGGGCTGTGCCCACGTACTGCACTCCACCGGACAGCTCTATGCGCACCGGCGGAAGCACGAGCGACGGGAGCACGAGCTCGCCTACCGCAAGTACCGGCTGGCGCAGGTGGTGCACGGCAGGGGAGGCGGCAGCGGAAGTACTCAGGATCTAGTTCATGAGGTAACGGGTAACGGGTTGTTGAGGTGTTCTAGGGTTTTGTACTCAAAATTGTACTCAAAATGTTTACTTTCAACAGTCCTTTGACCACCTGCCCGACGACGACTCGACGCTGGACACGCTGGCCGCCCAGCTGCCGCTGGCTCAGGTGGCCGCCATTCCCATTGAGGACATTCTGGGGGAGATTGAGGAGTCGCGCTACCTCAAGCACATTCAAAGGTAAGTGTGTCTGTTTTTTGTGTGTGGTTGTTTGTCAGTTTTTAAAAAGTTGCCCTTTTCTGAGCACTCTTTTTACGATGCAAACGCTCAGAAAACCCCGGTTTAAGGAGAAAGAGAGAGAGAGAGAGAGAGAAATGAAACATTGTTAGCAACTTTTATGCGCTAATGATGACAGCAGCGGCAGCAGCAACAGCCGTTCGTGCCTAGCGGCGATTACGAAGGTTTTTTGCTGTTGCTTGTTTTCTTGCTTTCGACGAGTGATTAGCGGCGCTAATTAATTGCAACAGCAGCAGCAGCACTAGCTTAATTATTCAAATAGTGGTTAGAAGTGAGAGAGAGAAAGATGTTTATTTTCCCCATTCTCCCTTTCTCGTGTTTCAGGGTGTTTTTGCGGCAAATTTTTTTAGTCGGAATAAAGAAGAGGGCAGTTGAGTATCGGACACGGTAGGGGGATAATCGGTCGAGAGCCCGGCGAAGGAGCATGATGTCATTACACCCACCAATTGTTGGACAGACGGGTAGTGTAGTGTGTTATTTTGCGCAAGAAATGCTGTGCTGTGTTATCGCTATTAGCGTGTGCTGGGGGTGACTGCTGAGTGCAAACTGACCGAGAAGAATGGCCAGAGTGGAAGATGGGAGAGTGAGTGAGCGAGTGAGCAAGTGAGTGGCCGGCAACAATAGCCGAATGTGCAACAAGTGATTGGTATTAGCGCCTTCCTTCACTCTGTATCTTTCTTTTTGTCTGACTGTGTGTGTGATTGTGGCAGAGAAGATGTGAAGGAGACCCCTCTTTCTTCTTTCTTCAGCACACAGCCAAATCAGCCCCTCTCAATTGGGCAATTGTTGTTGTCGACCCCCTCTTCTTCTCCCTCGTTTTGTCTTTACCTTCAATTTTTTAAGGACGAAAAACTGCGGTTGTTGATGCTGCTGTCGCTGCCGCCCCCGGTGCTTTGTTTTTGCTGGCAATTTGCTTCACTCAAATTGATGAGCACGAAGAGAGTGCTGGGGGAGAGAGAGAGAGAAAGAACATCTTTTTCTTTCTGTTTGCTTCGAGCAGCAGCGGCAGCAGCATTTCGATTCCTCAAGTGACGATGATATTTTATAATTACATGCTTGCAGGCGATGGATGGGATGCTGGTGGTGGTACTGCTGCAGTCAGTGTGTGTGTGTGTGTGTGTGATAGATGTGAGTGTCCGAATGTGAATGTGAATGTGAATGTTATCATTAGGAGTGTTTTTCTTTCCTTTTTCCTTTTTTCTGCCTCCTCAAGTTCAATCCTCGCGCTCTCCTGCAAATCGTCCCGAAAGGCAAATTCATATCTGAAGACTGCCTGACTGGAGAAAAACTGTTGCTCTCTGTCTCTGTTTTTCTCCCCGTTTCTGTCTCTGTTTTTTTTCATTTTCATTCTAATTCGCCACTAATTCGCTGGAGTTGAGATGCAGAAAAAAGGGACTGCTGCTGCGCCTTTTAAAGCTCTTCTCTTCTCTGCTCTGAGCTTCCCACCACTAAAATGGACGCATCATTTAAATTAACTACGCAATGATTACACAATTACAGTCAACAAATGATAGCAGTAATGAGTGGCAGCGGCGGCGGTGAGGAGGAGGATGGTAGGGCTGCTGCAATTGAATAATGTATGTGCGCAGAGGAGACAAAAATGATCCATTTTCGTGTGTTTGTCTGTCGGTCTGTCTGTACTACCTTCTTCTTCTTCTTCTCCTTCACCTGTTGCACGTCTGCTGCCAATTATTTGCTGATGCTGCCGCTGCTGCACACACAGTCCCAGTCACATATTATGCAAATGATTTCCAATCATTTTCTGGCTGCTTTTCAGCCTTCTTTTCTTTCGTGTTTTTTCTCTCTCATCTAATTATAGTATGATATACGCCAGTGAGAGATGCACTCAGATGATAATATTAAGCAGTGGCGGCGGCGGCGGCGGTGAGTGCATCATCGTCTAAATCCCCGCCAATGCTGTCCGGTGTGTGTATTAATTTAATCTGCAGTAGTTTTTGTGCCCAGTCAGTGATGCTACTTCTCTCTTCACTCACTCTCTCACTCTCCGCAAAGACAACAATTTTGTTCTTTTTACTTCTTTGCCTCCTTTTTAAAATTGCAAATTTTTAAGCGGTGGCGGCAGCTGAATGTTGATTTATGCGAATCGAGCTCGCGCTCCAGTGTGCGGACAGAGAGAACATCTCTCTCTTTCTTCCTTCTTCTCCTCGCCGATTCTCGCCGATTAAATTGCTGCTCGGTGCAGTCAGGCAGTGAGTGAGAGAGTGAGAGAGTGAGAGATCGGTATCGCCAGGCTGAAAACTGCAGGCGAAAAAACGCTACGATTGTAGCCTTTTTAAAGTTGGCACTGCTCGCCAGCCTGGTGAGCAGTGCCTGAAAATAATAGCCCTCAATCAGCAGCTAATCACATATCATTTTGCACGATTTTGATTCACTTTTGGAGTGGATGCTGCCGCTGATGCTGATGTCTGAGCACAGGTAGACAGAGAGTTCACCTTTTTCAATTCTTCCCCCCCCCCTTCTCCTTCTGACGCCACAATTGTAATAATAATCATAATAATATTAGACAGACAGACTGATTTGTCTATTGACAGATGAGATGGTGGCAGGAGAAGGAGGGGAAAGGTGGGGGGGGGGGCAAAGATGAGCATCAATGGAAGCATTAGCGGCAGTGGCAGTGGCACCGAGAAAACACCATTCGGTAATTTGATTTGCATCCTATTACTCAGGCAGGCTGCTGCTGCCGCTGCCGCTGCTGCACACACTCCTTTTTATCCTTCTCCTTTTTCGTGTGTCCATTATCGTCGGTCTGACTGCTGCTGCTGCCTCCGTCGCCGCATCACCCGAACGAATTGCCGTGTTTTGTTGTTTTTTCTGTTTAACATTTTTCCTGTTTTTCTCCCTCTCCCTCTCTCGCTCGCTGTCTTTGATGTGTTTTGGCGCCCACCATTACTGCCAATTTTTTTCCCTTCCCTCTCCTTCAATGGCCGTTATTACTACTTTTTTTGGTTTTTCTATTCCCCCTTTTCCTCTCCACTTTATAGGCACAGCTGCGGCAGCCATCAGTGTCACTTTGAGCTGAGCACCAACTCGCTGGACGAGCACTACTGCTGCGCCGCCTGCAGCCTCTGCTGGCTCGAGGTACAGCACGCCGTGGAGCATGCAAAGTAAGTGTGGTGATTTTGGAGGTTCATTTTCATACTAATACCTTCCCTTTTCTTTGTAGAAAGCACGTCCTGCAGGAGGAGACGACCCGGCTGCTGCTGGAGGAGACCGCCGACGTGAACGTCTGCCCGGCGGAGTGTCCGCTCAACTCGCCCAAGATGCGCCACCTGCACTGTCGAATGGTAAGGGGGAAGGTGATGATTTTCAAACCAAAGTTTTTTCAACTCAATTTCCACCCTCTCAGTTTGGGTGCACCTTTGCGCTGCCGCTGGCAGATCGGTCGCTGCGCAAGTTTGAGCACTACAAGTTCCACGAGGAGCAGCAGCGGATTTTCGTTGCCTCACAGGAGGCGGCTTGTCAGCGCAACTCGGCCGCCGCCTCCTCCTCTTCGCTCAACTACCATCCCCACCTCCATCAGCACCGCTCTTCACCGTTAGCAGGTTTTACTAATCACCACCACCACCATCAGCAGCAGCAACGTCCTCTGCTCGAAAACTCAGGCTCCGGAAGTTCGTCGGGCAACATGGAGCACCTGGTGAAGATGAAGGCGGCTGCTGCGGCGGCGGTGGCCGCCGCCGCCGCCTCTGCCGCTTCCTTTTCTCCGACTTCTTCAGCTGGTGCTTCAAGACAAAGTGGTGGTGGTCACTCAAAGTCCACTTTGGAAGGAAAGTCGTCCTCGGCGAGTGGTGGTGGCAAGCCACCTCGGTCGCCGCCGACGCTGCAGGTCTTTCCCACGGGGACGACGCTGACCTCGGTGGACGGGCTGCCGGTGCTGAAGCGGAAGCGAGGCCGCCCGCCCAAGAATCGAGTGAGTGAGGTACAGTATTTATTTATTTGTTTTGTTTTGAATAACCGACTGAATTTCCATTCTCCTTTTTTTCAGCTACTCTCAAACATGAACTCCTCCAGATCATCTAACTCTATGAAGAACAACCACACATCAGTCAACAACAGCTCCTCCTCCTCCAGAAATCCCTTTGCAGCGGCGCTGTCCAGTCACAATCAGCTGTCCAGCTTTGACCTGGCGGCGGCCTTCAACCTGCCGCTGAAGCACGCCAATGCCATCTCCGCACTGCACTCCAACTCTGCGTCGAGCACTGGAAGAGGCCAAAGTGGCCACGGCGGCGGCGACGACGACCTCTCGAAGACCATACCCATTCCGCTGATCATGCCGTACCTGCGCTCGAGCATCCACCACGGCTTCTACGTCTTTGACGAGGAGACGCCCTGCCCCGACCTGAGCTGCGTCTTCTTCGGCGGCCGTCACTACCACTGCTCGAAGCCGCGCTGCTACTACACCGTCAACCGGGAGGAGGTGCTGCTGCTGCACAGTCGCGACTTTCACGAGAACATCGACATCATGGAGGGCTTTGTGTACTTTGACGAGCACATCGACTGCAAGCTGCCCAGCTGTCCGTCGAATCGGGCGGCGAAGCACTTTCACTGCACGCGCGTCGGCTGCGGCTTCTCCTTTGTCCACTACTCGCTCATGTGCGCCCACGAGGACCAGCACCGGCTGGAGGCGGAGGCGGCGGCGGCGGCCGCTGCGGCTGCTGCCTCTTCTTCGAGGTTCAAGAGGAGAAAGTACAACTCGGACGACGATGATGATGATGAGGAAGAGGAGGAGGGGGAAGAGGATGACCAAGAGGATGCTGACGAGGATGATGGTGACAGACAGTTTTTACTCAACAATGTCGGCAATCATCGTGGTCAGCAGGGCAGTGATCAGCAGCAGCGGCTGTCTGAGGTAAGATCAGGTAGAACTATGAAGAAAAATATAATGATTAACACTGTTTCTTTTTTGGGTCAGGATTTTTACGCGATGCTCAAGTCTGGTGGTGGTGGTGGTGGTGGTGCCAATAGTCGTGGTAGGCAGATGAATGAACAGCAGCTCTCAAGTGAGGAGCAACAGCAACAACAGCAACTGATGATGATGATGGCGGCCACTGGCGGCGGAGGAGGAGGAGGTGATCACCCTCTTATCAAGGGAAACAATCACCACCAGCACGATCAGCAGCAGCAGCAGCAGCAGCAGCAGATGTCGGTGATGCACTCCATTCAGAGCTACTTTCAGGAGCAGGCGAAGATGAACGCCCTGAACGCCTGTCTGGCCGGTCTCAACAGCCACCAGGGCGGTGGTCAGGTGACGGGAACGACGCCCACCGCAAACAACAACAGCAGCAGCAGCACTCTCCAACATCAGCTGTACAATGAGCTGAACCCGTGCAATAGTCCCTTCTGCAAGCTGAAGCGAAAGAGCCACTTTCACTGCAACACCTGCAATCAGGTAAGTGGAGTGCAATGTTTGGAAAACTTTGGCTCAGTGTTTTAACCCTTTTTCATTGTTTTCAGGCGTTTTCTAGCTTTGAGCGTCTAGTACCGCACACTATGAAACGTCACGGTTTGCCGCCGCCAGTTCCGGTCTACGGAGGTGAGGGAACAACTGCCCGGCAACTGTCGTCTACTAACAACAACAGTGCTGAGGATCATCACAACATGGGAGCAACTGGTAAACAGCAACTGCTTCTGTCCTCGGGTGATCAGCCCATGTTTGAGCATTCTCTGGTGGAGGGCAGTGAAGAAGATGGAGGCGCCGGCGCCTCTGCTGAAGAGCAGCAGCAGCACAGTCTGCTGGTGGCTAGTCTGCAGAGTCAGTTTGCGGCCAATCCCAACCTGGCGGGCCACTTTCTCCAGATTCTCATGAGCAATCTCATGAACTCGGGCGCTGGGGGTGGTGGTGCTGGTGCTGGTCAACAGCAGCAACAGCAGCAGTTGATGGGAGGTGGTGGAAGCAGCGGCAGCTCCAGTGGCCTGCCCTCCACTTCGGCCTCGCCCACGCTGGGACTTCAGACAATGGGAGCGCTGCCCACCAACAGTGGTCTGAGTGCCTCGGCGGCCTTTCAGCATCTGGCACCGACGTCGCCGCTGTACTCGGTAAGAGTAGCTAGCATTTTCTTTTCATGCATATTGGTTAATAACTTTAAATTGTCTGTACAGAATACGCCTGAAAGCCTCACCGCCTTTCCTGGACGCCGAGACGGCTCCTTATCAAGTGACGACGGCGGCGGCGGCAATGGGAGTAATGCCTCTGCTATTGTCGCCGACAGCAGCCTCTTTCAGAAGATCAGCCAGTTGAAGGGTCAGACACAGCAGAAGCAGAAGACGCCGAAGACGCAGAAGACGCTTCATCAGTCCTCTTCATCAGGCAGCGGCAGCAGCAGCAGCATCAAGTCGGCCACCACTGGCGATGAGGAGTGCAGCAGCAGTGCCAGTAGCACTAGCAATGGCGGCGGCGATGGGGGTCAGCACCTTCTTCACAACAACAACAACAACAACAATCAACTGAAGAAGAACTCAAATCTGAACACCCCTACCACGACCACCAGTAGCAACTCGTTCAGTGAGGAGCCATCACCGAAGGGGTCAGTGTGACTGTTTTTTTAACATGATTGTGACAGCTAAATAATCGTTTGACTCGTCAATGTTAATGCCAGGTATCTGCGCTTTCGCTTCAACGAGGACTGCGGTTTTGCCGCCTGCGTCTACCGCGAGCACCAGACGCACTTTCACTGCACTCGCAAGGACTGCGGCTACTACACCTTCTGCGACCGATCTCGCTTTGTGCAGCACACCGGTAAGGCAAACTGTGTTCAGCAATGTACCTTATGATTTTCTTATTCTTGACATCTCCATTTTCCAGCTCGCCACGACCGCCTCGACTCGCTGATGGGCGGCGACTTTCAGCAGTTTCGCAGCTCGGTGCACTGCGGCATCAGCGACTGTCCCTTTGCTGCCGCTGCCGCTGCCGCTGCTTCAACTTCAACACCAGCAGTTTCCATCAGTGGAGGAGGACTTAATTCTTCAGCATCGGCATCGGCCGGCAAGACGACCCACTACCACTGTCTGAAGTGCGCCTACGTCTGCGCCGACACGAACAAGGTGGTCGCCCACCGGCGGCAGCACGACAAACTCAACTCCATCACCTCGGCGGGATTTGAGAAGTACGCCCCTGGTCAGGACTGCTGCTCGAAGAAGATGAGGGGGAGGAGGGCCAGTGGAGAAGAAGAAGGAGAAGAAGGAAGAGGAGGAGGACAGGAGGATGGAATGGAGGTGGACGAGGAAGGAGAAGAAGGAGGTAGTGCTCTGAGCACTTGCAACTACCGACTCAAGCAGACGCACTACCACTGCACCACCTGTGCCTATGCAGTGCTCGGCCTCACCGGCATGGCCGCCCACAAGCTCAAGCATCAGCAGCAACAGCAACAGCAGCAGACATTCTCAGAGTGAGAACAGTGTCGTGGACATATCTCTCCTGCATCATTCCCTTTCCCCATTCACAGTGCCCTGTTTCTGTTTCTTGCAGTTGCTCCATTGCTCCCACCCACAACTTTCCCCATTACAGTATAGTTCTATTCTATTCTCCACACTCAAAATTGGCAACTACGCAATCTCTTTTATCTGTTGTGAAATGAAGATAACTCTAAAACTCTTTACATTTAGATACTTACAAATATGAAAATAAAAATTTGAATCTCGGATATCTCACTCTATTTCTTTTTCTTTTTCTAACTCTGAGTTTCAAAGTCGGGTCAAAATACTGTGATAAAGTAAAAGTAGTATTGAAAACTTAAAAACTAAATTTAAAAAAGAAAAACTTGTCAAAATCAATTTATTTTACATACAGATTGTGACAAGTTTTTAGTTTTCATTTAAAGCCACTTTGAGCTTTCTGCGACGTTCCAGACCCAAGAAACGCCTATTTAAAAAATGTACAGAATTAATCATTAAAAGCGAGTAGTTTCCGGTGTTGTCCGCTAGGAACGCCACCATCGTCGCCATCTTGTAAGTGGCGTAAAAAAATCGCCCGTAAATTTTATTTTTCTTGTGTTCAGAAAACCAGGAAAATAAAGTTTGTAAAAACCCTGCTGCCGTCTAGTGTCTGTCGGATGAACACGGAAAACAAACTTGGCAGACCTGCACCAAAGTACGGTTATGTAACCCAAATTAAAAATTCAAACAACCCACGGTCAGTGATCAAGATTTCATTTATTTGGATTCTCCACGCAAGCAGAATCTCTATAGCCTGCTTTGCTTCTGCCTTTGCTTATGTTTGCTTTTCCCGTTACAGCTGCAACTGCCGCCTCCGCATCCTTTCTTGTTGCATCCGTTCCCGGCGCGCTCTTTTTTCCGTCTCTCTCGTTCTATTGTCTTCCTATCCTTCGGCTCACTCATCCTTTGAACTATACAGCTACAGCTGCTGCTGCTGCTGCTACCGCTACCGCTAATGCTGCTACTGCTGCTGCTCATCCCAGGCCGCATTATCGGCGATCGGCAATGCCACCAAATAAAGAAGAAGAAGAAGAAGAAAAAGAATGACCTCCTTTTCGGGTCATCACCCTCCTCAGCAGCGGCAGCTGTCCAGTGCCACCCTCCACTACCTCCTCTCGCTCACCGACCTCCTCGTGGTGGAGCTGGTCGCCAGCTTTCGCTTCTTCTGCAAACAACAACAACAACAACAACAAAGGCGACAGCAGATGGAAAAGAAGCAAAATATTGTGGTTGTGATTGGCAAGGAAGACGAAGAAGAAGGCCAACCAGGCCTGCTCAAGGAGGTCCACACGGTGGTGGTCCGTCGGCTCAAGCGGCGATTGTGGCTCGAACTGCAGGAGGTGTTCGAAAAGAGGCGGACTTATTCGCTGTTTTCCGCTTTGGATCTTGATGAAAACAGAATTTCAGTCAGTGATCTCAGCTATTCACCAAAGACTGCTGCTGCTGCTGAAAAACTGTCGTCCCGAAATGGTGGCCCAGTTCTTGATGAGCAAAGTCTATCCCAAGGTCCGAACAAGGTGAAACAGCCGCTTCTCAGCCGACTTAGCTTTCGTCGGAAGATGAACAAAGGTAAGTGGCCATTTCTTTGTTTACAATTTCATCATCATCAGTCAGTCAGTCAGTCAGTCGAACACCCAAAACTTGCACTCGGCCAAAACTGAGAAGATCACTCTTTTTTTGTCGGATGATCATCCGAACTGTGCTGCTGTTGTTGCTGCTGCTGCTGGCCGTGGCCACAATCACAATGACGACAATGCAGCCCTTCTCTCTCTCTCTCTTTCCCTGCTGAATCCGGGAAGTGACGATAGTGGTGTTGTCCTGGTGGCGGTGGAGATATCTTCAACGTCGATCACCTCACAGTAGCTCTTGATTTCGCCTAATGTGTTCTGTCCCCGCAGCAGGAAAGCGGCTGCTCTTCACCAAACAGCGGCAGCACTCGGACGAGGTGGAACTCTCCAGCAGTATGATCGTCCATAGTCGAGGTGGTAGCATTGCCAGTGCCGGTGGTGGTGGTGATCAACAGCAGCAGCAGCAGCAGACCACGTCCTTTAGTGGGCGACCTTCGAGTCCGACATCGATTTCGAACAGCAACGAAAACATTCGGCCAGCAAAGGAGCAGTCAATCACAATGTCCTCCTCGTCACCCTCTTCAAACTTTCTGCGCAATCCTCTGAAAGATGCAAAGAGCACCGGGGCATCGTCTTCCTCCTCCAATCGACGGTCCTTCTTTCGAGACGCCTTTGGCACCCTCTCCAAGGCAGCATCCTCCTCTTCATCATCGTCTGCTCTTCGAGGTGGTGATGAGTCGCCGCTTTCAGACCGGGAGGTGGTCAAGGAGGGTCCGGTCAGCTTCATCACCAGCGAGTGCAGCACCTTCGACAGTTCGGAGCAGCGCTGGGAGCGCTGCCGACTGGTGCTGGTCCGCTCCGCCACCGATCCCACCGCCTCGGCCATCGAGGTCTACGCTTCCGGCTCTTCATCCTCTTCGAGGCCTCGTCTGGGCCTGTTCTGTGTGCTGATCACCGAGGCGAGGGCGACCTCGCCGCTGGAGGTGCCCGACCGGGAGAACACCTTTGTGCTGAAGGTAAGTGCTGAGGTTGTTTTGTTGTTTTGTTGTTTTGTTTGATGTTTGATGATTAATCTTTTGATCTCCGAAGTCCACCTCCAGCCTGTTGGAGTACCTGATCGAGGCGAAAAGTCGCGAGGAGATGCTCGACTGGCTGCGCTCCATTCGCCACTGCATCGCCTCCAGCGGGGGCCATCTTCAGCACTAGTATGTGCCCGTTTTGGGAGAGCTTCTTAATGACCTGTTTCTAACTTTTCATTTCAGTAGTTCAGAGGACGAAGACGAGGATGAGGATGAGGAACAGCAGCAAAACAACAACAGCTGCTCCTCCACGCCCACCTACGAGAACGCTCAGACGATTTTGAAGCACCAGGGTGGTGGCCACCACCAAGAGTCGTCGCCGCTTCTGGCCAGCCTGGCCACCTATCCCTGGTTCCACGGGACGCTGGGGCGGTCCGAGGCGGCGCGGCTGGTGCTGCAAGGGGGCGCCGCCTGGAACGGCGTCTTTCTCCTCCGCCAGTCGGAGACGAGGTTCGGCGAGTTTGTGCTCACCTTCAACTACGCCGGCCGGGCGAAGCACCTGCGACTGAGCATCCTCGGCGAGAAGAACGGCGGATCCAGTGGTCATGTGGGCCAGTGCCGCGTCGAGCACCTCTGGTTCACCTCCATCTTCGACCTGCTGGAGCACTTTCGCGTGCACTCCATTCCGCTGGAGTTTAACCAGGCGGCGGCGGCGGCCACTTCTGCCGCTTCGAGTTCTATTTCTCCTCGAGCTCATCACCATCATCATCACAGCAAACACAGTCAACAACAGCAACAGCCGCCGCCGCAGACTGAGGTCATCCTCACAGAGTACGTGATCGTCCGAAAGCCTTCAAAAGATGATCTCCAGGAGGAAGAGTACATTCTGGAGGATGAGGATGATGCTACCATCATCACCACCACTACCACTAACTCCACCAACTCCACCACCATAACTGAGGATGATAAGGAGCAGGAGGCGGAGGTAGCTGCGCAGATCTACGGCGGCTCAGTTCGCCTGACCGTGGAGCAGGTACGGGCGGCCATCTTGGCAGCGCAAAACTGCTCCAAGCTTAGCGCCATTCAGTCAGCGAAATCAGCGGAAGAAGGTCGTGCCAGTGCTCGACGTCTACAACTAAATCAGCAGCATCAAACCGAGCACAGTGCTGTGAAGAGCTCACTTCGAGAAGATGAGGAAGAGGAGGTGGAGGAGGAGGAGCCCTCCTCCACTGGTACTCTGATCGAGGAGAGCGAGTACCAGGTGATGATTTAGAATGACTGCTGCTGCTGCACAGTGCTTCCTGCTTTAGAGCTTCTATTTTCAGCTGTTGTTGTTGTTAATGAATAAGAAAGAAAGACGGAAAATGAATAACTTTAAAATGGGGGGTGTGACGATCTACATAACAGGCGCAGAGTGAATGGCGCAGATGATAAGATGATGAAGTAAACAAGATAGAAAGACAGAGAGACACATGTTTGGGTACACAAAACAAACCGAGGAGGAGGAGGTATATTGCTATTTGGAATGACCACCACCACCACCACCGCTTTGAAGCATCTCCAGCCCATTCTCGCCTTCGCCCTCGCCCTCTTCGCCGTCCTCCTCGCCGTCCTCGCCGTGGGTGTGAAAGCGGCCACCTTCGCCGCGGACGCGGTTCATGGCGTGCCGGTGCCGTGACTCGTGCAGGTACTTCTGCCGCGTCTTCGGAATGCGGCCCATCTGCTCCAGCTTGGCGCGGGCAATGCGCCGCTTGATGATGCGGTGGTACTGCTTCGCGTTCACGTACAGCGGCTCCTCCTCGTTTTGCTGCTGCTGCTGCTGCTGTTGTGGCTGAAACTGCTGCTGATGTTGTCCCATAGGAAGAGGAAGTTGCTGCTGAATGATCTGCTGATGCTGTCCCATAGATAGAGCAATCGGCTGATGCTGCTGCTGAATGATCTGATTAGGCGCGGACTGTATTACCAACTGCTGGGGCTGCTGCTGCTGCTGCTGAATGATCTGGTGTGAGGAGGACTGTATGACCAGCTGCTGAGGCTGAAGCTGCTGCTGCTGCTGCTGAAGCTGTGGGTGGACCTGGCCTGCCTGAAGGGCAAAGCTCTCCAGAGTTCCGTTCGCACTGAGGATGGTCGCCGTGGGGAACTGTCGAGGTGGCTGCTGCTGCGGCTGCTGCTGGGCCACCGCCTGAAGTGTGCCGTTGGGGCCCGGCACCAGGATGTAGTAGCCGCCGCCGCCGCCGACGCCCCCTCCGCCTCCGGTGGCGATCTCCTTGTTGAAGGAGGTGAGGTAGGTCTGGATGGACTCGGAGTCCGCCGCCTGAACTGCCATTCTTCCGATGTGGTGGTGGTGGTGGCGGTGGTGGTTGTTGTTGTCGTCGTTCTTCTCGTCGCCGTCGATGTCGCTCTGGAGCCTCGGGAGGAGATCTGACGCCAGAGTGAGCAACCGAGCAAAGTCAGACTGAGCAAAGTGAGCCGAAGCAGAGCGAGAAGCAGAGAAAGAGAAAGACTGAAAAGTTCTCCTGAGAGAACAACAACAATAGAAGCTGACAGGCTGTTTTTTTAATAAAAGTAACCGACTCGACTGTCGCCATCTACCGGGGACCAGAGTGCGCTGCTGAAGCCCGGTGCTTTTTACATGTGATCATCGCCGGGATGACATCACCCCCTCTTATCAACAACAACAGCAAAAAAAGATGAGCTGTACGGCTTTCCGCCATTCAGCCGACGTTTAGGCCTTCCATAGTCTGCAAGGCGTCCTTCAGGTCTGTGAAAGAAGAAGATGAAAAATGACTTTAAAGTTCCGAAGATGATAATGATGATGATGAAGTAGACTTACTGTGAATCAAGTCGTCCAGCTTCTCCGGCGGAACGTAAAAGGATGGAGAGGTAGAGGAAGAGGAGTTATCTTGGCCTAGCCTTTCCTGACCTTCACCAGTCGTCGTCGTCGTCTTTAGCTTCAGAATGACCGCCGGACAGTCGACGGTGAAGCCGCCGCTGTCCACAGAGCTGAACTTTGACCTGATCTCAAAGGAGCTGCTCTTCAGCGAACCACCGGTTACTGTGGACAAGAGGAGAATATGATTCGGTAAGTGAAAGTTCGCTACTTTTTTGTTGCCACCACAAAGTAACTCACATCTTAGACTTTGTTCTCTGAGGGCCGCCTGCACTTTGCCCACATTGTCCGCGTAGACCTTGCAGAGGGCGGTGGAGTGTTCTGCAGGAAGTTTAGGGATGAGATGTTTTTAATTTAGAATTTAGGTCAGCAGAACTTAAAATCTTAAGAATCTCTTAAGTACCTCGAGGTAGACCGAGCTGTTGCAGTTCATTGGAGAGGACCTCGCCCTCAGTGTCGTACTTTGAGGCGCTGGCGATGATGAAGTGAAGCGCCGCCACTGCCGCCTTTGTCTCGTCTTCGCTTAGCCTCGCATCTGCCGTTAGCTTGCAGATTTTGGCGAACTGGTTGGTTGATAAAAAATTGTTAGTTAGAACGTAACAAGCCTAGCAGTTTTCGGTTAGTGCTTACATCAAGCTCCTTTCCGGTCAGCAGGTTGCCGATCACTTCGTTCAGGATCAGCTTGACTTTGATTGACGTCTGGAGAAGAGAGAACAAGATGTTAGCTGTTTACAGTTAAAAACAAACCATAAAAAGCACTTGCCAACTTTGACAGTAGATTAATCTGCGCCAGCAGCCAGTCCTGGCAGTCGTTGTCGCCGCAGAATTTGAATTTCTAAAACGAGAGTATTTAGGTAAGAAATGATTAGTCGAGGATGAACTTGGCAGAATGTTCATGATAATAACAGCAGCACACTGACCATGATTGATCTTGAGCTGTGTTCTAAAAGCGGTCCGCTTGATTTGCAGGAGGTGTATTTGTTTTGTTTTTCTCTTCAAAGTTGTCAAAGTGTGCGCCGACTAGTTTGTCAGCTAGTGACATCTGCTGCTGCCTGGAGAAGGTGTGAAAACATGATGATCAGTTCGAAATCGAAACCGATTCTTTAACTTTCTTATCAGGGATCTTTAAAACTCTGACCATTCAGCCAATCAGACGCCCTGCCGGGCACACCCCACCTCCCACCCCTTCCGTCAGCAGTGCTGCCACCACTACCACCACCACCTGTTTTGTGCATGTCCTCTGTGAAGTTGCCCAAGTAGAACCCAAACACCGCTGTCCGAACTGTCAGTTCTGGTCTGTTTCTCCTCGCGAGCGGTCACCAAACATTTCTGCCTCCTGCAGAGGATTCTAAAAATTCTTATCAAGAAGCTCTGCTGAAGAGATGGAGAGTGAACAGAAGGAAAATGACTTTGCCGTCGAGGATTACATCATCGCAGCCGCTGCCGGCTCGCAGTCGTTCAACTTTGAAGGCCCAGCTGATCGTCCACTGATGGAGCTGCAGAATGTGCTCATTTCGAACACCCCTCTACAATCGTCTTCGGCGTCGTCGTCGTCATCATCGTCCACTTCGACTTTTACCAACATCATCAACTTTTCACCGTTCACCAATTTAAAGGCGTACATCTTCAAGTTCTCTAATCCAGCTGTAACACTGCTGCCGGCGAACCAGAGCAACGTTGGCCCCTTCAGCCTGCTGCCTGATGAGCTTCTGCTCAAGGTTCTAAAGAAGCTGGACGTAGAGGACCTGGGCGCCGTCAGCCTGACCAACAGCAATCTCAACAAGTTTATCGTTGGCAACTTTCTGCTCAGCAAATCGGGCGTCAACTTTCTGATCCGCGCCAGCCAGTTTGACCCGTCGGCCAATCGAGATCGGCTTTTTGAGCTGTTCTCGTCAATCGGTGGGTAGACCACTGCTACTGCTGTAAACAAACGACAGTCTAACCGTTTCTATTTGGCAGGAAATTTTATCAAGCGGGCTACATTTCTCTATCAAACCACTGAACGTATCACCATTCTGCTCACGGTGATGGAGCACTCCTATGGAATGGTCAATCTCGCCACCTTTGAAGTCTACAGCGTCTCAAACGTGAAACTCATCTTCAAGTTTTACGGCCATATGATGAACCAACTGATCCTAGGCTGGACGCATTTTGAAAGCGACAAACTCTACAAGCAGCTGAAGGGTAATTTGATGTTGGACAATTACCAATTACTTTCATTTGTAAACTTTATTTCATAGAGTCATTCAAGATCGACGGCCTGGTGGTTCGCTTCCTGAAGAGCTCCCTGGGCTCGAAGCAGAAGCACGAGCTGCTGATTCGCTTCTTCTACCGAATGATCTGCAACAGCGCCGGAAGCGAGTGCTTCACGGAGAAGCTGCGCTGGATCAGCGACCAGCACAAGGCGCTCACCCTGGAGAAGGTGGCCCGCCTCTTCATCGTCATCTTTGGGCCGATCATCTCGGCGAGTGATGTTGACTTCTTGCAGCTGCATTCGCAGACGTCGCCGCCGCCGCTGCCCTTCATTCCCTGGTGGGACCTGACCGACTCGCACTTTGTCAAGTTCGGCTTTGAAGACCTCGGCCTGGTGCTGCAGGTGTACTACAGCCGGGCCAGCGAGGAGAGCTGCTGGAGCAAGAACTGTAAGAAGTGTTGTTTTTTGCGCTTATGTTCATCATATTAATGCCATTATTTGACAGTCGTCGTAGACCTGCTGGACCGCATCACCACCACGCCCTCACGGTGGACGTCACTGAACGTGGCCATGCTGCTCTATCATGGGGGCGAGAGGCTGGCGCAGAAGTTCATCACCAAGAAGCTCGCCGAGTCCTTTGACCACGCCGTCGAGTACCTGGGCTACCTGGTGGTGGTGACGTGCAAGCGCCAGGAGGGAGGCATCGGCAGAGGAGACGGAGACTTCGGGGAACTTGAAGGCGGTCGTCGCGGTGCTGGAGGAGCTCGCCGACCACTACGGCCGCCCTCTCATCGAGGCCTTTGTGGAGTTCTTCAGCACACTGGAGCACCAGCTGGAGCACCTGGAGGAGGAGGACGAGGAGGAGGCGGAGAACACGGTCACCCTCGCCGACGTGAAGGTCACCGTGCTGCAGCTGATGCGAATGCAGATGCTGCGCGTACACAGCGTCAAGAAGTACCAGTGACGGGGATGATGCCCCCTTTTTCTTTCAATTACTTTTTTCATTACATCACACACTGCTGTGTTTGTTATCATCTCCATTTTCTCTCAAGATTCTGTTCAAGTTTCTGTTTTCACCCTCCCCCTTCTATTCCACTGTTTCATCGACCACGACTTGAAGACCACCACTGAAGACAAAGATCTCCATCACCACCACCACCACTGAGTTTCATCTCCACCCCCTCTTTTATTACCAATCACACATTATCTTATTTTCTTTAATTTCACTACCGTTTCATTTCTACACACAGATCTCATCTTCAGAAGACTGCTGGGGTCATAATAAAGACTGAAGAATCACTACTTTTTGTTCAACAGCCGTCCCTGTCCCTGCTGCTGAAGGCTGATGTTCCGCTCGTACAGCTGGTGGCGAGGCGGTCGGCTGTGTCCGACGAGCAGCGAAGTTGACGACGAGGAGCTGAGGGAGGCGGTGGAGGAGCCGGTGGCGCCGTTGGCGCAGCCATTCGAGCCGATGAAGCTGCCGTTGACGGCGGTGCCGTAGTACGTCGGCTTGTAGTCGGCGGAGAGGAGGAAGGCGGGCTGGTAGCGACTGTAGAAACGGACGTAGACGTACAGGCCGAGGAAGAGGGACACCAGGCCGAAGGTGAGCATGACGCCGGTGAAGGAGAGGAGGAGGAAGGCGTCGCTGGGCACTGGAGGGGAGGTGGTAAAAGAAAGAAGATGTTGGAAATTGTTGTTCGAAATGGAATGGAAGTTGAGAAGAAGCAGGGACTTACTGTCGAAGCAGGAGAGCTCATCGGTGGCACACTGCGCCACCGAGTCGCAGGCAAAGTGCCCGTGGATGCACTCGTTCAGGCCGCAGCCGACGTAGTTCTCCGGGCAGCGCTTGATGATGATCGGCGGTAAAGGTGATGAAGATGGCTTCTGTTTTCCTTCGGCCTCTTTCGCTTCGATTTCTATTTCGGCACCACCCTCTTTTCTGCTCAGGAGCTGGGCTGATGAGGACTTGAGGACGACGTGCGGCGACTGCTGCTGCTGTTGTGGAGGCTGTTCCTGGACCGTCAAAGACTGCTTCCGCACGACGGGTGTCACACTGAGGTAGAAGGGCTTGCTGCCGAACATGGCCAACTTCAGCAGCCGTCCCTGGACGTCGGTGATGCTGAGGACGACCTCGGGCGAGGCGGAGACGCCCGCGGCGGGTGCCGTCGGTGAGCGAGCTGTGTAGGGCAGCAACTTGAAGTCGGTCGAGCCCGTCCAGAGGATGAAGGCGGTGCAGTTCTCAAGAGGAAGTTTATCAGTGACCGGGACGTTGAAGTTCACCTTGAGCGACTCGTTGGGCTCCGCCAGCGACAGGTTGCGGCCGCAGAGCTCGGTGAAGGGCTCTGGAAAAACGGGTAAGTTTTGAGAGGTTTTAGAAACCGTTTCTAATGTCTTTGTTTACAGAAGTGTACTTACTTTCAATGACAAAGGCATCGCTGCTGACAAAGAACATCAAAATGGAGGTGACAAAGAGGAGGAAGAAGTGCCCGGACTTCATCATCGCCATGGACTTCATTTTCGGTGCAAATCGAATCCGTTTCTTCTTCAGGAAGGTAATAGTAAACTCTCTGGAAAAAGCCGTGCTGCTGCAGCAATGCAATGCGAGTAATCTCGGCTGAGGGGAAATCTGAGTCGTACTCGTGATCGCTACCATAACACACTACCATATCATCATCATCATCACCACCACCACCACCACCACCACCGCTGCCAATGCTCACACTCACACACTGAAGTGCAAAGTTCAGTCTTTGATTGTTCGTCTCCTCAGTGAGCATTGCATCCACTGCAGCACCCACTGCTGCATTGCTGCTATCACCGAGGAGACGAAATGCTCATGCCATTAAAATTGGAAAGATATCTTCACTGCAGTGGTGGTAGCCTTTTCGTTCAAAGTTCACCTTCCAGCTTACTGCCTGCTCATTGAATTCAGCTAAACTGTGAATTGTGAAGCTAACTGTTGTGAAAAAAAAGTAGAACAGACCCGCATCACCAAGATCATGACCACCACCACCATCATCATCGTCATCAGATCTGCTAGAAGAATGGATGATGATTGGCCCACTTGTTTGAGTGACTTACCAGACTGAGGCAGATCAAAGCGGCCTGCTGCCAAACAAAACAGAACAAAACCAAACACAAACAAGATGAACCTTCTCTCGCTTATCCTCCTGGCGCTTTCCTCCGGTATTAATGTCCACCAGAATTACCACTGGACGCCGGAGAACTTGGTAAGAGAGAAGAGTAGTGGTGTTTGCTTTTCGAACACCTGAACTTATGTGAACGATTTTTGTAGGAGTTGGGTGTCCACGTTTCGATTGAGAAGCCGCCGCCGCCGTTTAAGTGGCAACATGAACTACCTCCACCACCACCTTTCCTTCAGCAATGGAGGACGACAGCTAAGGTGAAGAAAGAAGAGGAAGTTTCAACAACTTCTTCAGTAGACCTTCGAGGCTCAACTGTAGACCTCTTTGCAAAGTACCACCTCTCCACTCGATACCCCGATTACGGTATTGAAGAGGTTTTGGCGCCCAATGCTTTGGAGCAACATCAGCAACAGGAGCAGCTTGCACAAGAGCCCGAAGACCCTGCGTTTAATCGCAATAGTAGCAGTACAAAGAGCGGTGAATAAAAAGTGTAATTACAAATTCCTCTTCAGGCTTTTCCATCCTTTGAAGGCGGCGTTCCTAATCCCATTCACTCTCTTCTATTTCTTGGCCTTCTTCTTTTCCTGCTCCTCCTCCTTCTCCTTCTCGATCAGCGTCACGAACTTGTCGATCTCCTCGTGGGCGAGGACGCGCATACGCTTGCCCTTCTCCATCACCGTCACCTCGAGGTTCTTGCCCTGGACCACCTCGAGGAGGGCCTTGATGGCCAGCTTGATGGTCGCCTCGTTGCTGGCCGTCGCCTCCTCGCTGTAGTTCTTCTCGAGGAACTCCAGCACCGACTTGTTGTTGCGCCCGGTGGCGTTGGCCTTCCAGCTGTGGTAGACGCCTAAAGGTTTTATGGGGGTTATCATTAAATAGAACAGTGTTGTTGTTGTCATTGAGAGTGGCTCAACACTTACCCGAGGGGTCAGTCTGAAAGAGACGCGGCGTGCCGTCGTCGTCGAAGCCGGCGATGAGGATGGCGATGCCAAATGGTCGGCGGCCATTCGACTGCGTGTACTTCTGCTTCAGCTGGGCAATGTAGCGGGTGATGTACTCGATGGTGACCTTGTCCTCCACCGTCAGCCGGTGCGACTGGCACTCGACGCGGGCGCGGTCGATGAGGATGCGGGCGTCGGCGGTGAGGCCGGCGAAGGCCATCATCACGTGCTCATCGAGGAGGCAGATCTTCCGCACCGTCCGGTCCTCCTGCAGCTTCCCGACGCTCTTCTTCTCCACCGCCAGCACGACGATCTCCTTGCCGCGGACACCCACCTAGGGGAGGAGAAAGAAGTGTCAGAGACTTTGAAGGACTACTTCCCCAAATCGAAGCTCTCTACTTACCGCCGTGGAGCCCTTCTTCACGGCCTCCTGCGCGTACTCCACCTGAAAGAGGTGGCCATCCGGCGAGAAGACGGTAATCGCACGATCGTAGCTCATCTTCTTTAATGGGTGAAGCTGTTTTTAATGTTGTTGTCAGGAAAGAGGGTGATGGTGATGATCTTCTCTTGAAGCTTTTGAAGTTCAGCAGCAGCAACAAATCAACAATGCGGCAAATGACTAAACAGAAAAACACCGATGACAGCAGAAAGACAGTGTTGTCGTGTTCAGAAAAGGGGCGCCACTGCAGCGGCTGCACCAGCGGTGGCCCGTCCGCTGAGTATAGGACAGCGGTTTGATTTTTGCTTTGCTCTTTTCGAACCAGCAAGATCTTCTAGACGAAAATACCACCGGGTTTAGGAACAAAACTCCTGAAACGCCTACCACCATCATCATCATTGAAGGTACTTTGACAGCAAGGATCATCAGCAAGAATTTTATTTTTATTTGTGAGGAAAGATAGAGCAACAAGAACAACAACGACAACGCAGTTCAAGCAGGCAATGCAAGAGAGAAAAACAAGGCAAGAGACAAAGCAAGAGAAAAGACAAGACAAGAGCGGTAAGTAGAAGAAGAGTACAGGTAGGTAGGTAGGTAAGTAGATAGACTTTGATCGGTGATAGAAAACTACTACTGATGTAATAGCGATAGAAAAGATTGACAGATAGATAGAGAGAAGGTGTGTGTGTGTTTGTGTGGAGGATGAGTGATAAATAAATAAAATGTGATGAAAAGATGAAGATGTTTAGTCCAGAAGAAGGCGAGATCAGTCAGGCGGCGGTCCTAGGTTGTGGTTCGATTTCGAAGGGGTTTCCGTTTCCAAAGGTTTTCTCTAATCAGGCGTTTCTTCTTCTTTTTAGATGTAGAGTATCGTCGGACGGCCTGCAGGTCGAACCGGTCGTCGGTGGCCGTCCCAGTGGCGGCTGAGAGGTGATCCGCTGATCCTCTTTGAGTTACCCTGATAAGCTTCGTAGTCGTTGAGTGAGGCGTATCGCTTGAAGAGCAGCGGCTTTCGCACATTGGTCTCCCGTTTGAAGATCAGCGGTCGGCGGACGTTGGTCTCCCGGGGCTCGCGCTCGTTGATCAACGTTCCAGCGCCGCCTAGGCCGCTGCTGAGTCCACTTGAGCCTCGAAGTCCACTTCCGCCGCCGCCGCCGGAGCCACCGAGCCAGTCCTCGTCTCGTTTAGAGCGAGCATCGCCAAAGGCGTCCTCCTCCTCAAGGTCGAACATCTGCGAGCGCTCGAGGCCGTTGCCGAAGGAGGCGGCGGAGACGAGGCAGCTGGGCTGCTGGCTGCCGAGCACCAGGACCAGCACGAGGACCAGCGCCAGGCTGAGGGTGAAAGCGGTTTTTGAAGACATCTTTTTCCTGAAGATTTTTCTGTTGTTGAAGATAGTATAAACTTGAAGATTGAAGGTAAAGTGATGATGGTGGTGGTAATCAAAGAGAAGGTGATCGCGAGAACAAAAGAAGGCAAATCGAATGGTCGAAACTAATAATAGAGATTGCTGCTGCTGCTGTTTGTTCGTTGTGAAGGCTAGTCTGCACTACTCTTCGATGGCCGACGATGGTCGCGCTTTTATAGCCAGTCGTCGTGGTGGCCACTGCTCATGAACATGGCAACTGTGCAGCAATTGCAGCAGCAGCAGCAGCAGTTACTATTCCGATTGCTAATGGCGGCGATAATAATGGCTCCTGCCAGGCTTGGAATGAATGAATGCCACCGGTGAGGGCAAAGGGATATCCACTTTGCCTGGTCGGTCTACTGTCTATCACCGAACCAAGGCAGCAGACACTCCTCCTCTTTCATTACGATCGTTCCTCTTTTTTTTGCTGAATTCTATTTTTCTACTTTGCTCCTCTTTCATCCTCTTCCTGTCCTGTCTGCTGTACACTCTGTTGCTGTACAGTGTCATCTCAAGATCGTACACAGTCTGCTGCTGTTGTTCTGTTGCTGTTGTTCAGTTTCAGTTTCGGCAGAAGGTCGCCTCTCTCTCTCTCTTTTTCGACTAAACAGAAGCACAATACGAACAACAACGAAGAGACAATTCAGCGCAAACAGCAGCAGCAGCAGCAACAAAAAAGTTAGTGTCTACATTCAGGCATACAAAAAGAGCAGCAGCGACAGACAAACAAAAGGACTTGTGTACAAGAGCAGAAAAGCAGCCACTTCCGAGCTGTGTTCTGTTCAGTTTGTTTTCAGAGAACTGCTGCTGCTGCTGTTGCCGGAGACAACTTGGTAATTAGCACCATTGATCGCCAGAAGAAGAAGGAGAAAAGAATTATCATCAGGGCAGGTATCTCTCTCTCTTTCAGTCTGTCAGCTCCGACTGCCGCCGATCATCGCTCATCAGCGCTCCCTTTCTTCTTTCTTTGCTCAAACCTTCCCACCTACTACTTCTAAACTTCTGTATGTTCTGGCCCACATTGTACGCCCAGACAGACTGTTCACAGAGTGGACTGTACAACTGCAGTACAAATGGTTTTTTGCTGCCGTACAAAAAAGCTTTGTACAGCAGAACTTGTTTGCTCTAATTCGCGCCGTGCTGCTGCTGCTGCTGCTGTGACGATAAGGCTTTAGCTCTCTCATGCAGAATTTGTTTGTCAGTATGTCAGGAAATTAATTACGAGAGAGGTGATAGTGAGTTAATGCAATGGAGCGCATTAATGAATGAGGAGGAGGAGGAGGAGGCAGGAAGTGTGTGCCTGTCTATCTATCTGTCTCCTCTTCTCTTCAAATCCGCCCCATCCAGTCCAGTACACTATCGGTCATTGTCAACTGCACTTGCAAAAAAATGTGTGGGCAAAGTAGAACTCGTGTAGAGTACCTCGTGAACTCGAATCGGAACCAATAGAACACACACACAATGGAAATTAGAAATTGGAGTTGCATTTCGATTGCAATCCAATCGCCTAAACTATTGAGCGCCATTAGTCATCGGGGTTACAGTGTGTGTGTTCGATTATTTCACCGGTAAGCAGTGGGTTCAGTAGTAAAATTTCATCATCACCGGAATTTATTGTGTTTAGTGCTAGTGCTATTGCTATTGTAGTGGGCAGTGGAGTTGCACAGTGGCAGTGTTGCCACTACTCTCCGAACACTTTTTTGCCATTCTTCGCACTTTGACGACGACGACGACGACGACGTTTGTCGCTCAGTTCGTAATAAAAATAATGTTCTCTCTCTCTTTCCTTTCCTTTTCTCTCTTTTCAGTAGCACATTTGTTGTCCTGCAGGTGCAATCGGCAATGGCCAGCCGGCCAGCCAGTCTGTCAATGGTAATGGGAAAATCCAAACTGTTCTGTGGTTGTGGCTGTGTCGGCGGCGGTAGCATTTGGCCATTTGAAGACTGCACTGCAGACGATTGTGGCTCTGAAGAAGAACTGAAGAACGCATTTGTGGTTGATGTACCCATTCAACTACGACTCTCAAACGTGAGCTCGCTTTCTGAACTGTCTTTTTTTGTCTGTAATCAGACAACTAAAGTGCACCGGGACGAGATGGTCATAACACTGGAGACGATTTTAGTACAACAGTAGATTTAGGAGATGAAAATAGAAAAGGAGAAGTAGAACCAAGGGGAGAGATTAGAGAAGTATAATTCATTAGTCATCCCTGTTATGGTCGAACACGAGCACTCAACTTCAATCTTGCCCAATTCTTCTTCTTCTTCTTCTTTCTGATTGCGTTTTCTGTTTCTATTTCGGTATTTCTATATCGAATTGCATTTGCACTTTCTATTTTAATTTTTTCTCCCACTCTGTTGTACATTGTCGTCGTCTGTTCGGCTGCTGTACCGTTATCATCGTACGTTCAGAGTCTGATGAGTTTACGGAGAAAAAGCTTCTGATTACTACTGATTGAGACAGACAGGCTGGCAAGGAAAAAAGTACAGAGGTTGCAGACACTATTCTTCTTCTTCTTCTTTGGTGGAAAACAAAACAAAACAAAAAACAAGAAGCAGGAACCAATTTAATCGATGGCGAGGTGACATCGACGACCACTTGCCACGGAAAACCCACAGCTTGGAAAGAGATGTGATTTGTGTGGTGGTGGTGGTGGTCACACCTCCTCACACATCGATGGGCCATTTTCTCCTCATCATCAGCGGCTGTTGCTGTTGTTGTTCACCGTTCGAATCACGCTTCGATGCTAAGTTGCCAGACGATTGGATTGATGATGATGATGGTGGTGGTGATGATGGTAATGGTGATCATCAGCAGTGTAATGAGCTGGAGGAGGAGGAGGAGAAGAAGGAGACGACGATGACGTCCTGTCCACGGCGCAGCAGACAATGCCCATGCTAATTAGATGGAATTTTTTTTCTATTCTATTCTTCTTCTTCGCCTTTTTACTGTAGTAAATCATCCACCACGAAAACGATCCGGAAAAACACAAAAAAGACTCGCAGGCATTTCCCGAGGTAATTGGAGAAAGAAAGAGAAAGAACTGGATAACAAAAACAAACACTCCAAGTTGATGCGCACTTCGGAGGTCAACTTTGGGCTTCGGGTTTGGGTCGAACGGAGGAAGGAAGGAAAAGTGGAGAAAAGTTTGGAGGAGTTCTAAAAGCGTTTTACAGGCGTAAAAATATTTCTCGATAGATGGCGTCCTATGCCGTGAAAGGGGGCAATATTTTTGTTTTTCTTTTCAGCCTTTGCGCTGACGCAACAAACTTCTAACGGCGAGCTGCCTTCTACCACCAACAACGTTGTGCAATTTCCTGGTTTAGTTTGTTTGTTTGTTTGTTTGCTTGCTTGCTTGTTGCTCCAGCGAAGTTCCAGGACTTCCGGCTACCCAGTTTCAGCTCAGCTTCACCTGAACATGCACCACCAAGAACAGCGGACTTCTACAACAAAACTCGAGGAGGAACTGAAGTTCTACTGAAAAGGCAAAAGTTCTACCTACTGTCAACCGAACTACTGTCGCCAATGCGGAACTAAAAATTCGTATGTACTGCCATTTTGTGTGTTTCCTGTTTGCTTGTTTACGACTAAGAATAGGGAGGACGAGAAATTGTCTCTTTCAGTGAAGTCTCGATTCTGTGAATTGAAGAGCAGCAACAGCAGTTTCTATTTTGTTTTTTTTGTTTACATTTACGCCGTACCGCTTACCTTTACCAGCTAAAATTAAGCTGATCCGCGCCTTTCAAGTGGATCTTCCGTCTGAAGTGTCCCCCTTCATCGATCTTTAATGACGTCTTTGCCTGTGTGTGTGTCATTGTACCGATTGTAATCAAGGTTAGGTAAGTTTGCGTCGCGCAGACACTTGATACTCTCTTTTTAGAGTGATCGATTGGTGCGGTCTGACGTGTTGGTAAATCGATTTGTCAGCAAACTCCTCAGAGTTTGGTTTCGACTGGTTTTGGTACTCCTCTTATCTCTCTGGTTCACCGATTTTGTGCCCAGTCATATCGACTTTCCTCTTTGCCATCATCGTCATCGCCTCAATCGCATCATGACTTGTACTTGTACGGCCATTGTTGCAAAAATCTAACTTCTTCCTTTTATCTCAAGTGCCCCGCCGCAGCGCAATCTCTTTCTTTCTTTCTTTATCGAACCGCGCATATTTTTAACCAGCTGTAGTATTTACGTTCTCTTTTCTCATCTTTTTTGCAGATAAGCAGGCAGATCAGACTTGTAAGATGATCTCTGGCAGGAGTTAGATGCAGAGCTTGTGGTGGTCCGTGGTTAGATCATCGTCATCATCACCATCAGAACGTCGATGCTCGGCGATCAGCACCGACCATTTGCCTCTTCATTCTCAACCTCAACCTCAACAACAACAACCACCCGAGATGATGGAGAAGACGACGACGACGACAACGGCGAGTGGTGCACACGAACCTCATAGAAAAGAAGTCGAAACTAAGCACCAGCCAACACCAGCCTACTCCTACTTCTTCTTCGCCTTCCTCGCCACCGCCATCACCCTCGTCCTCACGCTGCTGATCACCCACCACCGAAGTTCAACTGTTTCGCAGTCCTATCACCTGATCCCGCTGCACGACCTCCACGAGACGATCCGCGACCGCGACTACGCCATCGTCTTCGACGGCGGCTCCACCGGCACGCGCGTCCACATCTTCAGCTTCCTCATCAAGCCGGAGCTGAAGCAGCGAAAGATACTGCTCGGTGGGGAGAGCTACTTCTACGTGAAGCCCGGCCTCAGCTCCTATGCGGCCAACGTCTCTGGGGCGGCCTGGAGCCTGGAGCCGCTGCTGAGGGCGGCTGGGCGCCATGTTCCCTCGCTCCTGGCCCCGCAGACGCCGCTCATTCTGAAGGCGACTGCAGGGCTGAGGTTGTTGCCTGGGGAGGTGTCGCAGGAGATTCTGGACAGTGTGCAGAAGCGGTTGGAGGCGTTGCCCTTTAAAGGTAAGAGAGATTGTTTGGTTTGTTTTTGTAATAACCCGTAATTTACCCGTTGTCAGTGGCCACCGACGCCGTCTCGATGCTGGCCGACCAGGACGAGGGCCTCTACGCCTGGTACACCGTCAACTTTCTGCTCGACCGCCTGCACAACATTAGCGAGTCGATTGCGACGCTCGACCTAGGTGGCGGCTCGACGCAGGTCACCTTCAGCACGGCCGATGTTAATACCCTGGTAGGTGGTTGTGTTTTGAAGTCTTTTAATTACGGATTATAATAACTTTTCTTTTCCTTTTTTAGGTGATGTCCCCGCCCGGCTTCATCACCCGCCAGCACATTGAGGGCGAGCCGGAGTACATCTACTCGCACTCGTACCTCGGAAATGGGCTCATGTCGGCGCGGGAGGCCATTCTGTTGAGGTACTCGAAGGTGATCGAAGAAGAGAGAGGATTCTTCTCGTCGGAGCACCACCACCTTGAGAAGGTGCACTACCGGGTGATGAGCCCCTGCTTTCGAAGTCTGGGAAATCACAGCAGCACCTCGTGGACCTCCTTCAACGGCCACCGCTTCACCATCGGCTATGACCGGTCGGTGGTGGCTGAAGAGTATGGCAGCGACTTTGCCGCCTGCTACCAGGCGGCCCAGCACCTCGTCGACGCCTCCGCCATTGACCGCCCTCCGGAGCTGGCCCAGCGAGCCGTCTACGCGATGTCCTACTTCTACGACCGCATGAAGGACATTCGCGTGGTGAGGGAGGAGTCCGGGTACGTCAAGGTGAGGGATTACTTTCGCTACGCGGAGCACCTCTGCGGCGGGACGATCCGCCTGAAGCGGCAGTCCCCTTTCCTTTGCCTCGACCTCGCCTACATTGCCGCCTACCTCCATGATGGCCTGGGGCTGCCGCTGCACAAGGATATTCTGGTGAGTAGAAAGAGAGAGGGAAATTAAAGATGTGGTGCTAATGTTTTGGGTTTTGTTGTTTCGGTAGCTGATCAAGAAGTTCAAGGGCATCGAAATTAGCTGGGCACTCGGAGCTGCCATCAATCTCTTTGACATTCACTAATGCAGAACTGAGCTTCTGTTTGGGTGTTTGTTTTGTCGCCCCCCCCCCTCCCCTCTCTCTGTGATAGTTGAAATACTGCTGAAATGTGTCCTGCCCTGTCCCTCTTTTTGGTCGCTGCAGATATCGAGTGCGAGCCCCTCTAATCTATTCATCGTCATCACCCTCATCATCTGTGCCATCATCATCATTGTGATCATTTCTATCTATTTATTTGCATCCCCTCCTCTCTTTTTTCTGAAAATGTCATCTTTATCATCATCACCACCACCACCACACCTGTCCCACCTACTCATTACCTTTTTCGGATAGCTTTTGTACAGAATTTAGGAATTCGATGCAGAGGATTTTTTATTGTCGTTGAAAATGAAATAAATTAAACACTTAGGTAAAATAAATAGAGGAAGTCTGAGAAGATCAAGATCAAGGTGGTTCGCTCTTCACCTTCTCGCCAGACAGAAGCCTTGGCCAATGTCGAGCAGAGTGGCCACCAGACTGTCGACGGTGTTCTTCATGAAGGCGAGGTTCTCCGGGCGGAGCCAGCGCAGGTCGTCTCCGGGGCGGTGGTAGTGGAAGGTCATGTCGCGCCGCCAGGGGCCCAGGTCACTCAACAGAACCGAGTGGAAGGTGGTCTCCTTCTCGATGGGGTACCAGAAGCTGGCGTGGTCGCTCCGCGCAAAGGTTCCGTACTTGGAGTACTTGCTCCAGCTGCGGGCCACCTCGTGGCTGTAGGTGGGCAGCGGCGGGTCCATCAGCTTGATGGGGTAGGCCCGTTTGTTGCGCCAGTTCTTCTCCAGAAAGAAGAAGAGGTCCTGGTCGATGTTGCGGCGCGCCCAGGCGCTGAGGAAGTTTCCGCGGGCGCCCGTCTCCTTCACCTCCTCCACGAAGGCGGGCAAAGTGGGCTGTGGGAGGAGGGGTGAGGGTAGGTGGAAATAGAAATCGAAATGGAAACGTAAACAAAGAATGTATGAGAAAGCGTACCCAAAAGTCGCGCAACGATTGACTGCCATCAGTGGTGTTGTAGGCGAGCAGCATGTCCATGATGTAGGCGCCGTTGAACTTGGCCTTGTTCTTTCGAATCTCCGTTGGAATGAGGTACTGCTGGACGAAGTACTTGCTGCCCTTTAGGTACTACAAAAGAAAGAGGTGAGTTTGAAAGAGGTAAATCGAAACACTGAATTTTGATACCTCCTCCTCCAGGTCGAAGAGCGTGAAGATGATGGTCCGATTGAAGTAGCACTTGTGCTTGGTCAGCAGCCGGGCAATCTCGAGAACGGCCGCCGAGCCGCTGCCATTGTCATCTACGCCTGCCGACTTCTTCACCGTATCGTAGTGGGCACCGACGAGGAAGATCTCATCGGCGGGCGTGCCCCGGTGCTTTCCCGGCAGGATGGCGATGATGTTGGTGGCCGTCTGCCGTCGTTTGGCCCCCGGGTACAGGGGCTAAGGAGAAGGAAGGTAAGTTTAAGAAATTGGCAATAGTTTTGCCGTTGACTTACCATCTTGCTGTGATTCTCCTCCGTCTTGAAGACGTGAAAAGCCGTCTTCAGCCCATAGCTGAGGAACTTCTCCTTCAGGCTCTCGCGAAGATCTCTCATGTAGTCGCGATCATCAGACCAGTGCCGCGACAAGGAAAAGTATTGGCGAATGGTGGCATTTAAAACCTCGACGCTGGTCACCGGCACAAAACCACCACCTGAAAAGCGGTCCACCTCGAGCGGATTCGAGGTGACCATCACGCCGCCTCCTTGGTGGACATGAGCATGCGGATAGAGGTGATCATGGTGAGGGTGCTGAAGGTGATGGGGTTTATACTGAACCTGACCGAAACGGTCAAAGTGATCAGCGGCGCCTGTGTTGATGTACTGATGGGCTGGTTCACTTGAAGAAGTGGACTTATTCGCCGGCTCATCGAAGACCACCACGGGCGTCTCCGCGTACAGTTGGCTATTTTCATCCTCGTTGTTCCGCTCCTGCCACCAGTGGCTGAAGTTCCACGCCGCTGAAGAGGAAGAAGAACTGGGATGATAGTGGTCGAGGTGTTCTAAAATGGGCCAAGGAGTTGTTGGCGGAAATTCAGCTTCCTCTTCTTTCACCACCACCACCGAGCCCTTCTCTCCCTCCACTACAGGAGTGGCATCAAGGACTACCACAAACCACAAAGAGAAGATAAAGAAGAACAGGGGAAGAAGATGTCGAATATGAGCAGTGGAGGAGATCATCTTGAACACAGCAGAAGAAAACACCGCAACAGCAGAAGGACAAAGTTGATGTTGTTGCAGTGCCACCTCGACGACGACCCTTCAAGTGGCTTTCCCGTCGGCCGACTGACCAAGTTTTTGGTGGCCAAGTTTTCTGTTTTGGTCGGAAAGCTCTCGCTGCCATCTTTTCTCTCATCTCATTTCATGACCAAGGTCACTCGGTGATCTTAATTCCCCAAACAGGACTGAGGTAAGTCACAGAAGGTGATGACCCTTCTCTCTTTCTCTTTTTCCCGTTATCTAAATATAGCCACTACCGCTCCCGCCGCCGTCGACAATCAGTTTCTTTCATTTAGAACCGGTTTGATTTGAAGACGAAGAAGAGCTGACCATCACATCGCTGCAGTTGTTGTTGGTAGTCCTCCTGTTTTCCCTTCTTCTTTTGATGTTTTTAATTTAATCTTTTCTCTTTCTTTCCTTTTTCAGAGATTACCATCTCACCCTATTGTGTCCAATGCTATCGAGGTCATCTTGCACTGAGAAGTGTTGTTTTGCTGTAAAAAATCTTGACTTTTCCTAGTCAAAGCATTTTTGGGCAGATTAGCTGCTACTGCTGCTGCTAATGCAATCGACGGGCAATTAGCAATTGTAACCAGGCGCTAGAGAGTACTTAGGAGAAGAAAGATCTTTTGATCTCCTCAACCTGATACCGTTGTCAACACGGCAAAGGATGAAGGCAATAAAGGTAAGGAAAGCTTAGGTGATGGTGGTGGTGATGGTGATGAGAGGGATACTTGGAGCGGTGCGCTACAATTGCGTCGCCGATGATTGGCAGCTGTACTCTGTGATCTTCTCTCCTACAAACTGCGCCACTTTATTTGATTTAGCAAAGAAGAAGAAAAAGAAAAAAGAACTTCCAAAATGAACTTCAACTGTACACGGCGGCATTTTATTCTTTTCATTGGACTTCTGGTGGTGGTCAACTGGCAGATCGTTTCAGCAGCGGATCCAGCTACAAATGCTACTCATGGAACAACTCATCCCCCAACAACAACTCCAAAGCCAGCAACAACTCTAATAGTAACAACCATTCTACCAACTGTACCAATAGAAACGACAAAGCCTGATGCACCACCGGAACCAAATGGCCAAACATCACCAAATATCACGACCCTTGCGCCGACCACTCCCGCGCCCTGCAAACCCTGTCCCGCCCACTCTCGTCACTTTGACTTTGCCTCCTTCGTCGGCGGAATCATCCTCACCGGCGGCCTAGTGGTCATCGGCTACAGTCTCTGGCGGTACAATGCCATTCAGCGACTGAAGAGGACGATGTACTGAACGATGACTGGCGGCACTGACCACTGTACAAAGACATACACACACAGACACACCTGCTGATAAACTGCATTCGATAAATCTGCACCAGACTGATTATCTCTTTCTTCTTCAGTGCTCATCGACTCATCGTACAGCATTGATGATCCTGACAGACTGCAAAACTGTGTTCGCCTAGCTGAATGCTATGATAAACAAAAAGATGAGGAAGAAGAAGAGTTAGCAACAGCGGCAACAGCAGTCACACTCAAGTTGAAGTGCTGGTGATGGTTTCTGTGGAGATGATACCTCTTCTCTCTCGCTCCTTTCCCTCACCACCACGATAACCTCGAGCTGGTGGTGGTGGTGGTGGTGGTGGTGGTGGTGGTGGTGACTAACAGCAATCAAATGTGTGTTTGTGTGTGTGTTTGCCATTTGGCAAAGGCAGTCATTTACAGACGCACTTGCTCTGCACCGGCTCTCTCTCCCCGTTGATGTCATCACCGAAAAGATCGAGTGGGGGAAGAGTGAGAGAGGGAAAGTGCAGGTGGCCAACTTTCTCCTCCTCAGCTCGTCGCCATTTAGTTGTCGCAAAGCGAAAGAGACAGTCGTACTGTATAGCAGCAGCAGCACCGACCAAGTTCTATTTCTGTTTTCAGTTTCAGTTTCTCTGCTATATAAAGCGCTTCCTCCTCCTCCTCCTCGTACACTTGAAAAGAAAACGGTCCACGGCCAATGCTGCTTTTGTTGTTGCTGTTGCTGCTGCTGCTGCCGTAGAATCGGGTGCTATCGGAATCCACCACCACCACTGTCAAGGGAAGGGAAGAGTGGAGAGTGAGTGAGAGTGGTAAAGGTTGTCTTGAGGCAGTGGATGTACAGGCAGAAGCTTAGGCTGCTGCTGCTGCTGCTGTACAGTGGCACACAGCTAAATCGTTGATGTTGGCCACACACTGCACCAGCCAAAGCAGCAGCAGCTGTCTTCTCTTCTTTACCATCATCGCCGTCGTGATTTTGCGTTCTCTTTCACTGGTTTTCTCGGTATTCTCTTCCAAGCTCGGATTCTACCAAAGATCTCTTTGAGTAGCAGCTGATGACAGCAGCAGCAGCAGACACTGCTGTTTTGTTTTTGTTGTGGTGGTGGTGGTTGCTTTCAGTCCGAGGATCTCGTATTACTACCACCAAACAGTGTTCAGTTGATCTCAAGCAAAAGAAGAGGGAAGCAGGAAGAACAGCAGCAGTGGTAGTGAAAACATTCTTCCTCCTCTTCATATCATCTCATCGATTATATCGTCGTCGGATTGAGCAGCAGCAGTTGAAGTGTGCTGACAGTGCCTGTGTTCGAAAATCAGCCAGTGAACACTTCAGTCAGTCAGCCATCAAGCATAATAGAACCATTTGGCTAGCCAAATCAGAACCAAAGAATGTACGACATGTACCGAGCGGTGGACACCTCGTCGCCGATTCCCAGCGCCAGGTAAGATTACCTGTCCTTTACTTCAATGTCTCTCTCTCTCTCTCTCTTCTCTTCAGACCATGACCTTCACCGTCTATTGTTGACCTACTGAACTACATTCATTCTCCCGTCTTTGCTTTTATTTACCCTGAATATTCTCTCCCTTTCTTTTCTCTTCTATTCTTCTAGTGAAAACGAAGCCGCTCTCAGCAACAGTCACAATGACTCAATGAACGCCAGTAATGCCACCGTTTGCGGCATCTGCCTGGACGAGTTTGCCCTCGAGTCACTGCACGTGCTGAAGAAGTGCCAGTGCGCCTTCTGCAGAGACGTAAGTTGACGCTCATTTGCTTTGTTTTGGTGTTCTAAATGACAAGTTTTCTTGACATTTTCTTGCAGTGCCTCTGCAAGTACTTCCAGTTCATGATCGACAATGGCCACCTGCACATCTTCTGTCCCTCCCACCGGTGCATGGCCAACAGTCAGATCGAGGCGGAGGAGGTGGCCGACCTGGTCAGCGTCGCCCACCAGGCGAAGTACCAGGTGATGCGGGACAACAAGGTCCTCAATGAGTACCTGGCGGCCAATCAGAGCAAGGTCCGCTGTCCCTTCTGCGACAGCATCTTCGACGTCCACGTAGTGGCGCCGGCGAAGAAGGAGAAGAGGCTTCAGAGGAGGTCTTCAGAGGCAGAGGAGGTGATTGACGTTGAAGAGGACGATGAGGAGGTGATGATCACCGAGGAGACAAAGTCCATTTCGAATAACATCAGCCAAGAAGAAGAGAACTCCAGCGCAGCACAATCATCAACATCAGAGGCGGAGACGGCGGCGGCGAAGAAGGCGGTGAGGTGTCCTAACGTGAGTACCACCACTACTTTGTACTTGAGTACTTTTCAGTAACGTTTTAATTTACCACTCCCCTCTCCTCACCAGTGCCTTGAAGCCTTCTGCGCCACCTGTCACATTCGCCTGGAGACGCTGGAGGGCGGGCACAACTGCGCCGATCTCAATGAGTAAGCGAATTTGAGAGTTCGATTTCTATTTTTGGTTTTGAATTTTAATCCTCATAACTTTTTCTTCTTCAGGGCCGTCCTCAGCGAGTACGACATCAAGAAGTGTCCCAGCTGCAGCTACCTAATTCAGCGCGAGGGCGGCTGCGCCCAGATCTCCTGTCGAAACTGTCAGGTTTGTTTACCTTTCTTCTTCTTCTTGTTCTTTGTTTTTGTTTTGGGTTCAAGGATTCTAAATTGCTTCCATGATCCTTCCCACCACTCCCTCCCACCTCAGCACGTCTTCTGCTGGTGGTGCATGGCCAGTCTGAACAATGACTTTCTGCTGATGCACTTCAGCAGTGGGCCCTGCAAGGGCAAGCTGGGCCACAGTCGGCTCTCCATCTTCTTCAACCGCGTCCAGACGGTGTCCATCTGCATCGGCATCAGCATTCTCATGATCCTCGCCTCGCCGGTCATCCTCCTCACTCTGCCCTGCCTCCTCACCAGTCGCTGTCGGCAGTGTTGCAGTCGAGGAGGAGGTGGTGGTGGAGGGGGTGATCGAGGAGGTCATCGAAATAATCACAACAACAACCACAAATCGAACCGGTCGACTGGGCAGCAGCGAAGAGGCGAGGCGACGGCGGTTTAATTTCAGCTTTTTCCGATGATCAAATCTCCCGATCTTTTCTTTACGATGTGTAACCCATTTCTTTGCGTTTCCCATTTTTTCCTTTTCCCCTGTGTTCCTCCTCCTCCCACACGCCCACCGTTTTCACAACTCTCTCTCACAAACACACTTTTTCCTGATTCATTGATTCTAAGATATTTTTATTACATGTTGAAGAAGAAGAAGAAAGATATAATAATTACAAACTGCTGCTGCTGCGCTGCGCTAAATGGTATTACACTGTTTTGTGTCGGCTACTAGGGGCTGAAAAAAGAGGTGAAAAGGGGGGGGGGGTGAAAAGCTCAACGGCTACAAAACGACACACGGCTTTATAACACTCACACAGAGACAAAAGATGAGTGTTTTGAAGAGAAAATACTTGATGAAAAAATAATATTTCGAGACAATTGTGATCATCATCTTCTACAGAGGCTTCTCACAGAAGTACCTCTTTAGTTGGCAAAGAACTTCTTGAGGTTCTCCAGGAGGCGGACGTACTGGCTGTGCTCGTAGACGGTGGCGTACTCGACTAGGGCCTTGGCGAAGGCCTGGTCCACGCCGCGGTCCTCCAGAATGTTCATCAGCATGTCGTAGAGGGTGCCGTCGATGACGTCGCCCGTGATGGCGTAGTTGTTCTTCTCAAACTCGCCCTCGTACACGCTGATCTCGTTGATCTGAAAGTCGTCCTCCAGCTTCTCGCCCTGGTCGTCGACGGCCTCCTCCTCGGCGAGGTAGCTGCAATTGAGCCCCAAAATGGAGGCGCCCTTCTTAATTTCGATGGCAAAGTCGGGCTTGCAGACCATCTGACCGCTGGGGTTCTCGCCCTCCTCCGCGCCAGGGTTCGCCGAGTCCACCGAGTAGCTGACATTGGCCTTGATGGTGATCTCCTCGCCCTTGTAGGTCTTGCTCAGCGTCAGGTCGCTGCCGTCGGCGACCACCTTCCAGCCGCCGGGCAGCTTGGGCAGCGGGCCCGGCGCCGATTCCTTCTCCATCTCGATCTCCGAGGCGAGGTGCTCGGTGATCTCCGCCTCCGATTTGCGGTCAGAGTTGGAAGCGTTTGAGGCGAAGGTGGCTCGGGTGGGACTAAACTTCATTTGGGAGGTGGTGGCGATCATCGAGGGTCGGGCGAGGTGGTGAAGATTCTGCTGCCTCAGGTGGTATTGCGTCAGGCGGCTGGTCGATGTCAGCACACGACGGCCCAGGCTGAGCACACTTCGGGAGAGGGTGGACATTGTAGTGGTGGTGGTGGGGTGATGGAGTTAGCTGAAGGGGATTAGCTGATGAAGCTCAAGAGTTCGGGAGTTTTAGAAACACAGCGAGAGAACTTGCGGCGAGGACGCGAGAAGACTGAAGAGAAGCGTGCGATTTTTGCGGCGTGCTTTTTTTGCCTTTTCACTGAAAAAAATACAGCGTGGCCGACCGAAGCGCCATCTCTGGTGGTCGCCAGAGTTCGGTGCGCTGCAGTTTGCTTGGCAAATATTTCTTCTTTAGATTTCGAAATTGAATCTGCCGCCGCTTCTAAGAAGAATCCATTTGTCCTCTTTAATTGCGTTTCGAAGATGGATCCCCCTCTATTCTTTCTGGTGTTTCACCCCTAACATTTAGCGGATTTAGCATTTGCCCGGTATCCTTGGACTACTGCTGCCGGTGCTCCAACGTCACCACCTTTACCGAACGCTGCTGCTGCTGCTGCTGCTGCATAATGAAGCCATTAAATTGCAAATTAGTTGGGGGCTCGCACTCGCTCCCTCTCTCTCTCCGGCGAAGACCGTTAGGTAGAGGTGCCCCATTCATTCATTCCCTCTCCCTCTCCATTCGTCGATTAATTTGCAGCCCAGCTTGGTGCCAGTACCACCACCGCCAGTACCTGATTAAGGTGTCCGGGAACAGTCTTTCAAATGCGAGGCAAACAAACGAGGAGGACTCACACGAGCTATAGAGGGAGAGCGGAAAGCAATCAAGAAAACGGCTCACGAAGCGAAGCTCATGGATGGCAATAAAAGTCGACACGAACACTGGCGTGGCTCAAAGACTGTTTGCTTGGTCTGTTTGGGATTGAGCTGTGACAGTCAAGTCAAAGAGAAGAGAAGAGAAAAGTGGAATGAAGAGGCTCAAATAGAAATCCGCTGCCAAATCGAACCCGCTGAAAACTGTCCTCTTTTTCCACGGCAAATCGAAACGAAAGCAACAACACCTCAATATGGCCACCACTTTCACCTTAGTCACTGTGCCTGCTGTGCTGATGATCTTCTTCTTTTCGAATACGCCTCCTCATCCTGTCCTAGCGAGCAAGGGCCACCTGGAGCGCTGTCCGCCCTATGAACTTCTCCGCCCATGCTGCTACTGCAACTCCATTCCAAAGTACTTTGGCAGCGGAGGAGATGATGGGGACGACGACGATGAGAGGGAGTGCAGCAGCTCACAGGCCGTCGTCCACAACTCGGCTCGCTGTCAGGCGCCGGTGATTACCTGCATCGGAGGCGGTGGAGGTGGTGATCACCTCGAAGAAGACCTGGGGAACGCCATCGGCCGCACCTTCTCCCGCGTCACCGCCCACACCGTGAACCCACTCCTCCGCCGCTTCGAGTGGCTCTACCTGGTCGACGACCATATAAAGGTGCTGCCAGCGGAAGCTTTCGCCGGCGGCCTCCACTTTCGCCACGTCTACATCAAAGCGGCGCCCTCGCTTCTGGTGATCAATGAGACCGCTTTTGGCGGACTGCAGAACACCTACACCCAGTCGCTCTTCATCAACGCCACCGCCCTCGCCGATGTGCCGCGTCTTCGGCGGGCCACCTTCCGCGCCGTCGGCGCCATGCGCGCCCTCGAGGTGCTCGAGTTCCAGGCCACTAACTTCACCGTCGTCCCCTTCAAGGCCTTCAACGGACCGGGCGGTGGCCGCCTGAAGGTGGTCCGCTTCTACAACCCCGATCGGCGAGGAGGCCTCACCACCATCGGCACTCGGGCCTTCCACCGAGCGCACGCCCTCGAGGAGATTGACCTGAAGAACAATCGAATTTCGGTGATCAAGGCGTACGCCTTTGCCTTTCAGCGGCCGGCAAATAGAACTCTCGCCCTCTCCGTTTACCTCTCCGGGAACCGCCTCCACTCGGACAGCTTCGCATTGGGCGCCCTCCTGGGTGGAAATGGCCGCAATGTGACGCTGTACCTGGGCGGCTACGATGGCGGCTGCAACCGGGCGCTGACCACCCTCCGCCGGGAGGTCTTTGAGCCCTTCCTCGAGGAGAGCCCCGGCAACATCGTCGACATGTACGGCTGTCCGCTGCTCTGCGACCACCGCATGGAGTGGCTCACCTTCCGTCTGGAGCGGTACAGGGCGCAGGTGAGGAATCTCGAGTGTTACGTTCATTCGGCGGGGGCGAAAGACTCGTCATTGGACGATTCGATGTTTTCCTCTTCTGCGGCGGTGCGAGTCATCAGCAAAGACAACTACTACCATGTCGACTGAGGAATCCTCAGTGAGGATGCTTCGATTTTGAATTTCGGTTTCTTGTTTTCTGTTGTTCGTAATTACTACTGCCGACCTGTACTGTACTTCTCTACCTGTGTAGACCTATCAAAGAGAGATAGTGTTGATGAGATAGCACACACAAACATTTCTGTTGCACCGATCATTGTGTGCCAACGTGCTTTGCTGCTTATCAGCAGCAGATTGTGAAAGATTGGCCAAAACACAATGCCTGGCGGGAGTTTTCTAAAAGGTAAAAGTGCTCACCTCGCAGTGCGGAACACCCATTCGTCAGTTGGCGCTTGTAGAACCTATTCACCACCACCAGTAAAAAGACTATGTCTCGTCAAGTTCTCCTGTTTTCCCTTGCGGCCTTGGGCCTCTTCGCTTCCTGCCTCGGCTTTGCCGACGCAACCATCCTCGAGCAGCCCCTGCCCACTTTGGTAAATGACCAGAAGAATGACTCCGCCCCGATGGTCATGGTCCACTGGATCGGCGCCGACTTTGTAGTCTTCGAGGTGGCCGGCGCCGACACCTTCCACCACCTGCCGGTCAAGTCGATTCACGTCAACTACAGCCAGGTCCCCTCTAGGAGCTCCTGGGAGTCGAAATCGAACTCACCTAGCTTTCAACAAACTCACCACGCGAAGAAGTTCACCTTCGACCGGATGGTGAACATCACCGGCCTGAACGCCGGCGTCAGCTACGCCTTCGAATTTTACCTCACAAACACCGCCGGCGAGGCGACGCCCAGTCGAATGGTGACGGTGCTGCTGAAGCCGCAGACGCCCGACTTTAGCATCACCCACCAGTCGGCGGGGACGATCCGCCTCTTCTGGGGCTACCCCGACGAGAAGATGATCGACTACTTTCTCCTCACCGTTGAGAAGGTATGAGAGCAGGTGTTCGAAAAAGTTTTGAGGATGTGTTTTGTAAACTCCTTTTGTTTTCTACAGAAATCGAACCCAGGCTGCGGCTTCACGCTCAACTTCACCCGCTGCTTCGGCAGCAGCTACGACCTGGCCAGCATCGCCCACGGCGAGACCTACATCTTCAGCTTCATCTCGCACAATCCCTCCGGGGATAGTGACACCGTCGAGGTCGTCTTTCCCTATGATTAAGGGCTGGTGGTGATGACAGTGATGGCAGAGATCTTCCTCTTATCGAATCTAATAAATCCTTTGCAACTGTTGCTGATTGACTGCGAGCCTTTTTTGCTGGGCGTTTCTGATTTTGATTTTGACAGTGAGGTGAGGAAATCGAACGCTTTAAAACCTCACAAGCAAACACTGGCTTATGAAAACTGGTTTATTGATTGACATTATTAATGTCATTTACAATTGATTGCCGTTGATGCAATTTGATGCTTTGATCAAGTGGAAACTTAGCTAGGAATGTCCGCCAGACAATTTATCTCAAGATAAACCCAAGTTTGACGCTCTAAGAAAGAACGGGACACTAATGAAGAAAATCCAATTTTAACATTTTAGGTTTTCGACATTTCGGAGAGTTGTCCAAGTGCATGGACAATTCTCCAAAGCGGCAAGTAGCCGAAAACTTATAAGTTTTCATGGGTGGAACTAGCTGAGTTTGCCTAAACCAGCGAAGTTGCCTTTGTCGCCGCCCCTTTTACACTCTCGGCGCCAGCTGCCCTTGCCTTGGCTGCGTTTGTTTTCCCATTGCACACATGTGTGTTTTCATTCATCAGGCCGAGATTCTGCAGCTTCTTCTTCTGGTTCTTCTTTGGATATTCTCTTTCTCTGGAACACACCCACACACCCTAAAATGGACATCGACAAGGTGTACCGCCTGGCGGGCGGTGCCCTAAAGCGCTTCTGGAAGCTGTACATCAGCAAGCCCTTTCGCGACTACAACGTGGAGAGCCGGGCGACCAAGGCAATTTCGAAGTCCAAGCCTGAGGCCGCACAGTGGCACGACGCCACACAGGCCGCCTTCAAGGAGGCCAAGAAATGTAAGAAGTGTCGGATGTCATTTTTTCCCCAAAAGATCCAAAGTTCTAAAACTCTGCTTTTCCTTTCCTCCAGTCACCGACCGCTCCTTTGAGCAGTACAACCGCTTCGACGACAAGCTCGCGGACCGCCTGCGCAGCGTCCGCGTCCTTTCAAAAGATGAAGAGGTGGAAATGGAAAAGAATCAGCATGAAAAGGACAAGAGCCGCTACCCGGCGGACCGCCTCGGCATGGCCATGCCCTACGTTTTCCAGAAGCCCGACCACGTCCCGCCGGGCAAGCTGACCGTCTACGGGGCGCTGGACTTGCTCTTGGAGCGGCGAAACAGCGAGGGCGGCGGCGATGTCTCGGTGGAGGCGATGGCCGCCAGGCACAACCTAGCCGCGGAAGACCTCCGCCTGATCTTCCAGTACGTGGACGTCTTCATGGCGGTGCACAAGGGCGAGCGCCACGCCGATGTGGCCTACCTCAACGAGCAGCTGCTGGAGGACTCGGGCGAGGTGGACCACTACGATGCGCTCAACGACCCGAAGAAGCTCAGTGAGCGGGAGGTGCTGGTCGCGAGGACGACGACGGAGAAGGAGATCGAAGCAAAGAGCGATGCTTTGCCTCCTTCTTCTTCTCCGTCAACGCAGCAGCAGCAGCAGAAGCAGAAGGAGGTCGTCGCCAAGGTTAACTCCAAGAGTGGTAGCTAGTCACAGGAGTTTCTCCTATTCTTCCTCAACCCCTCTCAGTGATCTTCCACAACTCAGCAAGTAATCTGTAGTGTCTGTCTCCTTCTCTCTCTGTGGTAACGATTAAACTCGCCAGCCTGCGAGCTGTTGTACATAGCACCACCGCCAAAGCTTCAAATTGCCGCCGGACACTGTCAAGGACGACGACAACCGTCACTGCAAAGATAACAGCCATTAACCATTTGAGTTTGACAAACAAAAGGAAATGAAAGGAGGAGATTATTGCAATGAAACCTCAAATCTGCTTTTTAGGATTTCATCCAAACATCAAAGAATATCATTTTTTGCCGTACGCCGTGATTCACAGATGAGGTATGGCGGACGATGATGATGATGATGATGATTGTCAGTGTTTGGCACAGCACCTCTCTTTCGCAAGCTCTTGTTGCAATTCCCTAATCTCTGTACAGCGTCATCCAACACTTCTCTTTCTCTTCAACTTTGTATCCACCACCACCGCTGATCGACCAGCTGAGCTGTACAGAAAGCTTTGAAGTGGAAGTAGAAGTAGACCACTCGCTCGCCCGCTCACTCACACTCTCTTTCGCCCAAACTCAATTGTTCCGAGCTAAGCTTTTTCTCTCTCTCACTTTCGCCTCGTTTCAATCAAGTTTTCCAGCTAGCTAATTAAAGCGAGCGAGAGGGAAAGCGAAGGAGAGCAGGTCAGCCTGCTTTTACTGAATAACTTTTTGAGCTGAAGAGAAAGAGAACGCCGACGACCACAACACAGGCGCGCACACACACATCAAAACATTGCGTGAGAAGGCAAGATTGGACTTTCTCTCCCATTCACCTTTTTTGCAGCTGAATGATCGACTAAATTTAGTGACCACTTTCTCTCTCTCTTTTTCGGACGTCCAATTGCACCTTCGATCTGCGACTTTACTTTGCCCTCCACGACCAGCAAAAGCAGTATCAGCGCTTTAGAGCAAAGAGCAAAGACGTCATCATCATAATCTATCTTTTTGATTTCATTTCCGCAAACATTTTGGTACACTTGAACTTCAAACTTCCGAAATAAAAGTTCAAGCACCTCCAATATCACCCCCATCACAACAACAAACTCAGCTACCTTCTAAAGCAACATGTCGAGAACATGGTCCCGAAGCTCACCACAACCGAAGCTCACCAACACTAACACCATCACTACCACCGCCTCACCAATCCCAGCAAAGCCGATTTCCAGGGATAATGGGAACAACAACAACAGCAACAACAACAAATGCCAGGTAAGTGCACTTCCCTAATGTGTTTGTGTTTGCTTCTGTGCTTGCGTGCCTGTGTTTACAGTAGAACAGTCTGGCCTTGTTTGCAGTCTGCTCCAAAGAGTAGATCAGAAGCGGTGATTAATCTGGCCACCCGAGGAGATTCAAATACTGCGATGAACAGCTGCCATGATGAGGACGACCATATAGTAGAACTTCTCCAAAGTATCTGCTGCCTGTTTCTATTTGCCTACCACTTTGTTTCTATTTGTTGTCGTAGTCGTCGTCGTTACCAAAGTGGTTGTGGTGGTGGTGGTACCGAAAGGAAAATAATAATGAATGCAGCTCACCCAATTGCTTTGCTGCTGACCACCACCACCGGTTTTGTCACCGCCGGTTTGCACACTCATATATAAAAAGGGCGAGCAATCCCAGGAGATTGCTGCTGCTGGTGCTCGATTTAGGAGACGATTTAGCTGCTGCTGCCTGTGGTGGATCATTAGGATTCTGAGACTCGGCGAGAGAGGAGCTACAGAGTTCTCTGCGATTAAGCTACCACCACCAGCAGCAAAAAGATGGCCAAACAGGGCAACCACTTTAGCATGATCACCTTGTTCTCGACGCCGCCGAGGAGGAGTTCCTCCTTTCGACGAGCCACATATCGAATCTTGCCGAGGAACGTCGAGGAGGAGAAGGTTGAAGAGAAAGAGGAGGAAGAGGAGGTGATGATCTTCTTTTTCAACCTTTGTTTACTAATGTTCTATTTTCTATTTTCTTTCACTAGGAATGCGGCTGCCAGTGCAGGAGTTGCCTGGAGGAGAACAACAAGGCAGGAGGTAACAATGGCATCGACAGTCTGCCGCCGGACGACAGTACGCTGCACCTGCACCAGGAGATCGAGGACCTGAAGGGGCGGCTGGGCGAGAAGGAGCACCAGATTGTGACGATGGAGAGCCAGATTCTGGTGCACGCCAATCAGTACCCGCACGGGGAGATGGCCGCACTCAGGGAGAGTCTTCACTCGTCGGCGGATCGATATGAAAGGTAAGTCTTATTGAGGGATTTTAGTGAAACGTTGAAGAAGAAGAAGAAGAAATCTTCAAGGATTCTATTTTATTGGTTCTATGTTCAAGCAAAGTCGCCAAGTGCTCGGAGTTTAGCTAAATCCCCGTCATGTCCTCTGCGAGCGGCTCTTGTTTAATCTGGTTTTTGGCCAGACTGACACCCCTAAACGGTGATTTCTAACTTCTTTCTTTCTCCCTTTCTCCTCTTTGGGTAGGCTGCTCGAAAACTACCGAAAGCTGCAGAAGGTGAACCAGGGCCTGGAGGATAAGCTGCTGCGCATCGCCGACAAGTTTGAGGCGGAGAAGATCTCGCTGACGGCCAGTGTCGCCGAGCTGACCTCGAAGTTGGCCAGTGCGGAGACCCAAGTGGTCAGTTTGCAGGCTGAGGCGGAGCAGTACAAGGCGGACTGCAGCCTGGCCATTCGCAGTCTGCAGTGTCGGCCGGCGTCGCAGTTTGTCTCGCAGAGGATCGAGTCGGTAAGTTCTATTTCCAACGAGGTTCTATTTTCCACCGAGAGTTTACAACGGGGTTCTATTTTCGAATCTTTCAACAGTTTCCAACTGACGTCCAAGAGCGCGTACAGGCGTACCTCAACTACCGAAAACCGGCGGAGGCGAGTGGAAAGACCTCTTCAAATGGCGCTGGGAAGCTGATCCGCGTCCCAGTGCCCACCTTTCCGCCCACCGCGGTGCTGTACTCGCTAAACAAAAGTGACGACGATGAGCAAGAGCTGTGGAGGAGTGAAGGGCAACAAGGGAACGGCTCTTCAGCAGACAGCAGCAGCAGCAGCTTCATCTCGGCGGCCATTGTTGCGAAGATTCTCGAAGAGCGCGAAAAGGAGAGGGCGATGCTGAATGGAGGTGGTGGCGGTCTGCACCAGGACATGTCCACGCAGACGGGAGAGACGGCGGCGATGGCGCTGAAGAGCTCGGCGTCGGCGGCCGAGTTCTACATTGACATGGACGATCAGCAACATCAACATCATCAGCAGCAGCAGCAGACAAGGTCGAGGACAACCAGGTCGCCCTACAACGGCAGTCGAAGCAGCGGCGGGTCGATGATGTACCACGCCAGTGCGAACTCCTTTCAGTCGAGGCCACCGTCGTCGTCCTCCTCCTCGTCGGTCAGGCCAAGGTCGACGCCGATGGTCAACGAGACGCTCATCATCTGAAGAGACTGCAATCACCTCCATCACCACCAAACAGTGCCATTACCTTGAGTAGACCATTCTAGTTTCTAAGATGACCTTTTCCCTCTATCCACTTTGACGCAGACTGAAAACTAAAGTCAAACTCCAGACACAACAAACCTGCAATCCCTCCACGAGAGACCAACTCCTGTGATAACAACCACAACAACACAACCTAGGATATACGATACTTTTTTTGTTGCATTTCGTTACATCAAACACACAGACTGCCTCAGACTACAAGAAAAGAGACTACAAGCTTTTTATCAAGAAAAGTAAGAGATTACAAAATGCACTACATTATCACCATCATCATCAGCAACAGTCTTCAGTCGACGGGAAAGAGCCCGCTGAAGGCCTCCCTGATCTCGGTGATCAGATTGGTGGTGGTGGTGCTGCGGCCGTTCTTGGCGAAGGCCAGTCGGGCGCAGCGGCGGGTGAGCATCGAGGCGGCCAGTGCGGCGATGATCGTCGGACTGTAGCGCTGGTAGATGGTCGGAGAGGAGGAGGAGGTGGAGGTGGCCCCGTCGACCTTGTTTTGGTGGGCGTTCTCCAGACTTCCCCGGAGGGCATCGTGGCTCCAGTGGCTGAAGAGGCCGAGCGAGCCGCTCAGCAGGTCGCCCTGGCCGCCGCACCGGCGCGGGCTGCCCGCCTCGCTGCAGGTGAAGGTGTGCCGGCCGTCGGAGACGATGTCCACCGGGCCCTTGCGGAGGATGGTGACGCCGTCGAGGCGGGCGGCCAGCTCCTGCACCACCGCCTCAAAGTCTGCCGGCGAGGAGGAGGAGGAGGAGGTGCTCGAAGTGGTCTTTCGGGCGGTGCGGAAGACGGCCGTGTAGAGGCCGTCGAACTCGACGGCGTTGGGCGTGAGCACCGCCTGGCGGTAGCCCCGCACAATCTCCGGACACTGGGCGACAAAGTGGAGGGCGTCGGCGTCGAGCACCACCGGCGTCTGCGCCTCCTTCAGGCCGCCCAGCAGGGCCCCGACCGTGCCGAGGACGGCGTCGGAGCGGCCGAGGCCGGGGCCGATCACCAGCGAGTGCAGACGCGGCAGGAAGGGCGCCATCTCCTCGAGGGCGTTGCCCTGGTCGAGCGAGGGCAGGACGATCAGCTCGGGGCTGTAGGACTTGATGACCGGGGCGGAGTCGGCGGAGCAGAAGACGTAGGCGAGGTCGGCGCCCGCCTTCAGGGCGCTGATGGCGGAGAAGTAGGGCGCTCCGGTGTACTCCTTGCTGCCGCCGACGACGCCCACCCGGCCGGCCTGGCCCTTGTGACGGCCCTCGCCGAGGGAGGGAATCACCGAGCAGATCACCTGTTGGGCCTCGCTGAAGCCCAGGTCGGGGCCGCCGGTGCTGTTTACGTCGGTGGTGGTCGAGGACGTCTTTGGTGACGCTGGAGGAGTGGTCGTGGTGGTGGTGGTCGTTTTTTCGCCTGAAGACATTTTGCTGCGGTTCTACTTCTTCAGCTGAAGGAAAGTGAGGCTGTACACGCACAGGTACGTCGCAGTCTTTTCGTGTCCTTGACCACGCAGCTTGTACAGCAGCAGCAGGTTCGAAATGTGTTGTTGTTTATTTTTCAATTTGAGTCGAGCCTTTTTCGTTAGAATCCTTGAGAGAAAGCACCAGCACTGTTCCAAGATAACGACAGCAGCCGGGCAAGATCAGCAGTTGTCAAAGTTGTTGTTGTTGTTGTGATCTGATCATCATCACCTCCTCCGCCGCCGTCGCGGTACCAGTCACGTCCTCTAGTGACGGGCACCGTAGTCGTCCTCTGCGAGCGCCCCCAGCGGGCAGTGCGCGCGCTAGGCGAGTCCGTTGCTCACTCACTCGCTGCTACGCTGCTTTCTCTTTCTCTTTCTCTGCTTCTCGCTAGCTCTCACTGGCTCTGCTTCGGCTCACTTTGCTCAGTCTGACTTTGCTCGGTTGCTCACTCTGGCGTCAGATCTCCTCCCGAGGCTCCAGAGCGACATCGACGGCGACGAGAAGAACGACGACAACAACAACCACCACCGCCACCACCACCACCACATCGGAAGAATGGCAGTTCAGGCGGCGGACTCCGAGTCCATCCAGACCTACCTCACCTCCTTCAACAAGGAGATCGCCGGCGAGCCTGGCGGCGGCGCTTCGACTTCGACCGCAGGCGGCGCCAGCACCAACGCCAACACCGTCCAGCTCGCCGACGCCATCTACACCATCGACGGACAGAAGCTGACCGCGGGAAATATTGTCATCGCGGAGGGGGCGCCCGGCGATGGCGTCCAGCACCAGGTCATGCAGCAGGGACCAGGCGACGGCACCGACGGCGGCGGCAACTACCCCGCCTTCATGATGGTCAACGACCAGCAGTACATGCTGATCGTCTCAGATGATCAGGCGGGCGCCGGCGATGGCAGTCAGACGCTGGTGGCGGTGCCCGCAGACGAGGCCGCTGCCGCCGCCGGAAATCAGGCGGTCATTGAGACAACCACTGTCACCACGCGCAAGCGATCGCTTCGAAATGCCAAGGGAGCTGGGGCTGGAGCGGCGGCTGGTTCAGGAGGTTCGCGCCTCTCCACCTCCGCTGCTGCTTCGGCGACCATCAAACAGGAGATCGAAGAGGAGGCGGCCGGTCGGGAGAACGACATCTCCGTCTACGACTTCAACGAACTGAATGCGGCCCGGGGCGGCGGAAGAAACGTCACCGTCACTACCAGCCACCAACATCACAACAGCACTGCGGACGGCGGCGATCTGATGACTGAAGACGACGAGGAGGAGGACGATGATGAGGAGGAGGACGATGATGACGATGGGATGGACGACACCGATGAGGACTACAAGACGCCGACGGTTCCGGTGCCGACGCACAAGGGCCGCGGCCGGCCGAGGAAGCACGCGGACGGCGGCGGCGGACTGATAAAGCGATCGAAGAAGGCCAGCGGCGGCGGCGGCGGTCACAGTTCCGGTGGTGGAGATCGCAGCGGCAACCTGCACGTCTGCACGTACTGCAACTACACCAGCAACAAGCGGTACCTCCTCTCGCGACACCTCAAGTCGCACAGCGAGGATCGGCCGCACAAGTGCGGAATCTGCGAGCGCGGCTTCAAGGTAAGCAGGCAGGATCGGCTGCTTCGATTTTATATGACAGCGGTTCTAATTTCGAATTTCTTTCTTTCCACCCAGACCCTCGCCTCGCTGCAGAACCACGTCAACACGCACACCGGCGTCCGGCCGCACATGTGCAAGTTCTGCGACGCCGCCTTCACTACCTCGGGCGAGCTAGTGCGGCACATTCGCTACCGCCACACCCACGAGAAACCTCACCGCTGCTCGGAGTGCGACTACGCCTCGGTGGAGCTGAGCAAGCTGAAGCGACATATGCGCTGCCACACCGGCGAGCGCCCCTACCAGTGTCCGCACTGCACCTACGCCTCCCCGGACACCTACAAGCTGAAGCGACATCTGCGCATTCACACCGGTAAGTGGTTGGGAGGAGGTTTTCTTTATCGAAGCTAATCCTTTTCCTTTACCTCCCACAGGCGAAAAGCCGTACGGCTGCGACGTCTGCAACCAGCGCTTCACGCAGTCCAACTCGCTGAAGGCCCACCGCCTCATTCACACCGGCAATAAGCCCATCTTTAAGGCATGTGTTGAATAATAATAATGTTAGCATTTCTAAGCCCTTTATAATAATAAATGTCCCATCCTCTCTTTTCCTCTCCTCTCCTCTCCTCTCCTTCCTTTGCAGTGCGAGTTCTGTCCGACCACCTGCGGCCGAAAGACCGACCTGCGCATTCACGTGCAGAAGCTGCACACCAGCGACAAGATGCTGACGTGCAAGCGGTGCGACCAGAGCTTCCCCGACCGCTACCAGTTCAAGACGCACCTGAAGACGCACGAGGGCGAGAAGTGCTTCAAGTGCGACCTCTGCAACTACGCCTCCACCTCGGCACGGCACCTCGAGTCGCACATGCTCATCCACACCGACCAGAAGCCGGTGAGTGCGCTTTGCTTTACTTTTGATTGTTTACTTTGTAACTGACTCCTTTCCCCCCCACCACCACCACCAGTTCACCTGCGACACCTGCGCCCTGTCCTTCCGGCAGAAGCAGCTCCTCAAGCGACACAAGAACCTCTACCACAACCCCAGCTACGTGGCGCCGACGCCGAAGGAGAAGACGCACGAGTGCGCCGTCTGCGCGAAGGCCTTCCGCCACAAGGGCAATCTGATGCGGCACATGCAGCTGCACGACCCCGACAACAAGCACGGCGGCGGCTCGATGATGATCAAGGCGGAGGGCGGCGGCTACGACGGCTCGCAGCTGATCGACGACGAGTACTACGAGGACGAGGAGGACCTGCCCTGCGAGGTGGACACCGATGCCGAGGGTGGCGGCGGCGGTGGCAATGTGAGCATTGTCACCACGGCGGACGGCGGCACGGCGGCGCTGCTGGAGGCCACTGGTAGCGCCGACGGCACCATCGCCATCACCCTGGACGCACAGACACAGCAGCTGATCAACCAGAGCGGCAACGGCGAGCAGGTGATGTTCGTCGTGCAGTACCCCGATGAGGGCGACGGCAACGGCGGCCAGGGCACGCCCACGGTGGTGGCCGTTCAGGGCGGCGGCGCCAGTACCTCATCTGCGGTGGCCGCCCCGCGAATCATCTCCCGCGGTGGGCGGGTGACGCGAAGCTCCGCCAAGGGTGGCAGTGGCAGTGGCGGAGGCGGCAGCTCGAACAGTACGGGTAAGGATTTGCTGGTTTGTTTTGGTTTTTTGTTATTAACTTTCTCTCTCTCTTTTTTTCCTGCAGACTTGGCCACCCTCTTTGTGCCGATGACCTCTGGCGAGGAGGTGAAGCCCAGTCTGTCGAATGGCGGAGACGGCAGCGGCGTCAGCGGCATGAGCTCTGCGCCGGCCATCGCCCCCTTTGACCCCTCCGCCGAGTCGGCCATCAGCCTGGAGGAGCAGCTGCAGAAGCAGAAGGATCTGGAGGCCTGCTTTGGATTCAAGGTACGAGCTTTTCTTATTCTTAACTTGTGTTGACTTTATGTGCTAATGATTGTCTTGTAAAACCCAAGGACGAAGACGACGAAGATGACATTATCCTGTCGATGCCGGCCGCCGATGGACAGTAGAGGCGGGGGTGGTGGCAGCACAAGCACAAAAACACACTCTCTTGACCAGTGATTTTTTCCTCTCCTCGTTGCGACCGTCATGTTTTTTCCTATTCAGCTCTAATTACACATAGTCTTCTTTGTCTCATCATCACCACACACCTGTAAATGTACAAACACACAGCACACACTTTCGCATACTCTTCAATTACCTCTCTCTCTCTCTCTCTCTCTTTTGGAATGATGTCGTCTACCGAAGACAACTGTACCCGCAGCAGAAGCCCTGGTCTTCTCTTCTACCGCATCCTAATCATCTTTATCCTCGTCACCTTCTTCCCCTTTACTTTTCCTTTCCTTTTCTCCTCTCATCACCACTCAGATCGGCGAAACAAAAGCAGTGTTATTCTATGCTATGATATGATTTGAATGAATGAATAATATATTCACACACACAAAACACACACACACTATTAATCTGCAAGCACAAAAACAATAACGAAATAAACAAAGTTCTGCAACAAAACAAGCTCAAGCTGAAGAATAGCTGTGAATAGCGCGGCCCAGCTAATGGACTTTTGTGGTTAGCCAGCAGAACAAGGTGCTGGGACAGCTGTCACACAGACAGACAGACACCAAACTTTGACGACGGTAATTGACTTGTCAAATTCGGTGAGTCCCCTGAATCCCTCTTTTCTCCCTTTTCTCTCTGTGTTGTCATTGTGAGGCAGTTTGACAGACAGTTTACCACCACCGCCACTTAGTCGCATCAGTGTCACACAATAACTGGCTTATTCTGCTGCTGCTGCTGCTGTCTGACACTGTCTGCCTGCCTGACAATTCAATTAGGACCGAGGATCGAAATGACGAAGCGGTATCAATTGCACAGTGGAAAGTTGTGCTTATGAGATGATATCAGTATATGCTTGGAGCGACTGATCGCTTCTTTCAAACATGACCGCAGATTGTCCTTTCGCTGCTGTTTCTGCTGCTGCTGCCAATTGCGAATGTCAATTTGGGGTGAGCCTTGGGGTTCCTCCACTGGGAACACCGCTGCCTCTCCTTCTCTCCTGTCGCCCAATTCTCTAATGATTAGCCAACCAGCCATTCGGACTTGATCATATGCTGCTGCTGCTGCAGCTTCAGTTCGGCGGTGCACAAGACGCTCTGAGGGCGAAATTAGCAGAATTATAGAGAAAAAGAAAGCGAGAGGGAATCGTGATGCTCAAGACTAGGCAATTTGGCCACTGCAACCGAAACAGAGGCCTGAGATAATCGAGTTGAGAATGAGAATTCTGGCGATGCTTTTTCTGCATTAGTATTCGATGGTGAAGTTGTTGGTGAAGTGGCGAGGACAAAGAGAAAGAGAGAGGCACAGTAATGCACAGTGTGTACACCGAAGGCGGCTCCAGGGCGCGAGTGCAGGAGTGGACAAAGTGAAAGCGAGTGAAAGTGAAAGCGAAAGCGAAAGAGAAGAACTGAGACAGGGCAAACAAAGGATGAGAGCGAGGACAATGAGGCCCAACACACACACACACACACAGAGGCAAAGAATGAGGCAATTATTCTCTCTGTGTCTGTGCTCAGGCTGCTTCGGTCTGCTCACACAGACACAGTCACTGAATGAAATAGGCTACCACCCACAGTAGGCAGTTCGCTGTCGGTTCTCTGCCATTGTCTGGCTGGGAAGGCGCTCCCACTACCAGCAGCAGCAGTGAATCGACTGCTAACAATGCAGGCGGCACGAGGCGGGATTCAGCGGGTAGGTGCTTTCCTTTCTATTCTTTCCCGCTCTTTGTCTTCTTCTTCTTCTTCTTCTACTTCTATTGGTCGTGGTGCTGATGTTACTGGTGATGGTGCACTGTACAATGAAAATGAGGTGATGGTGGTGGACTTTTCTGTTTGGAAATCCGGTGCTTTATGAAGGAGAGTGAAGCGAGTGTCAATAGAGTGTCAAGTGTGTAGTGTAGTGTTCCAGGGTACCACAGTTTGAGGAGGCTTTCGGAGGCTTTTGTCAGCGACGACGACGACGACTCTGTGTTGTCTGCTTTCTTCATCCCAATGCAGCCCACCGGAATCGGCAGTGCTCTAGGCAAATAGAGAAGAGATAAAAAGATGAAAAGATGAAAAGAAGCAAAGAGCAGAAAGAGTCGTGCTCACAAAGCTGCAGCAGCTTCGTTTACTTACCCGTGGATACTCTGAAGTCGAGGAATATTCTTTCTCTCAAGTTATTGCAAGCAAGCATCGCTGCTGCTGCTGCTACGGCATCCCATTTAGAAACACGCCTCTAAGGCGGACCAACCGATTCTGGTGGCCGATTCTTCCGGAGCTCGCAGAACAGAACAGCAGCAGAGCAGCAGCAGAGATGACAAACGAGCACTACTACTCTGCCAAGTGCAGTCATTCGGTGAGGTATTCAATTTCTCCTTCTCTCTACCACTTGATCCTGAGAAGAAAGTGTTCCAAATTCTCGATTCCGGAGATTGAAGAAAACTGAAGAAGTCAACTAAAAACCCGATTCTCTTTTGTTCCGTTGATTTGAACACTGGCGTGACGTACTCCGTGAACAGGCCTAAATTGTCGGTTGCAGCGCTCACTCGATCTGTGTCTTGGTGTCTTGTCCGCATTGCCTCATCACGTCCACCGAATTTGCAATTTCAATTTCACCTGGACATTTCAATTTCTCTGCTCATTTGGATCGCTACCCACCCGACTCTTTTGGATCTGCATCAAAGAGAGTTGAGACAGTGAGATTCATCGCCAGAGAGGTAAGTTCAGCCAGTGTGTTTTTGTTCACTTTCATGCTCAAAAAAGCTTTGAGCTTTGAGTCACTATTTTTCATCAATCTTTCATCATCGCCTCTTTTGTTAGCGTTTTCATTGACGGAAAGTTTTTTAACTTTTCACTACTAATTCACTAATTTGTAGATCATTATCTCGGGTGAAGATCAATGCTAATTTGTCATTTCATTTTCTGTAGTTAGACAGACATCAATGAGAGATGATGCTTTACATTGAGGCTCGGCTGATCACTCTTTTCTCTCTTTTTCTAAAGCCTAATTGAATGTTGCCCTTTATCGCTAAACTAAGAACTTAATCAGATTTGCCGTCTCCCTTTCTCTCCGCTCTCTACCCTTTCACTCATCACCAGACACTAAAGCTAATTAAGAGCTGGGGAGAGTACCAGCAGACGCAAAGAAAGAAAGAGCCTCGGTCTGTCTGACTGTCTGGCCGTTCTTTTTTGTTGCATCGGCGGCAAATCGGCGGAAAGAGTTAATCTGCTCTGCCCGCACCAAGGCCTACTAACTGCGGTCCATCTGGCGCTGTCTGCTGCCTTTCCTTTTCTCTTCCTATAGAATGGAATAGAATAGAAGATGCTGCTGCTATTCTCTTCCTCTCATTTGCACACATCCATCTGGCTGCTAACACTAACAAAGCCATCTCCATCACTGCTCAACTCACTTTCCCAGCCTGGTTGTGTGTGTGTGTGTGTGTTTTTCCATTCACTCCAGTAATTAACTGCCGAGTTTTGTATTTTAGTTGTGTGTGTGTTTGGCTACAATGTTGCTCTGCTCTGACGGGCAGATTGATTTGCCTTGTTCTCTGCCTTGTTCTTGATGTGATGTGCTCTGTGTAACACAAACAGCGCTCGAGCCCAGATGGATCACATGGCAAAGCTGTGTGTGTGTGTGTGTGTGGAGTGGAGTCAGGCGAATCATCAGACTTCCTCTTCGAGATTTGTTTCCAGCTTGAGTCTTCTTCTATTCTATTCTAAGATGCTCAAGAAGCTCACAATGCAAAGCCAGCAGTTTTCTTATAGCAGCAGCTTCTTATTTCCTCCTTTTCAAAAGAAGCTTTTCAGCCTTTCGAGCTTTTTATTTAGCTTCTGACATTGTGTACTGGATCTGGAGGAGAACATGTGTGGCCAATTGACGCGGGCCACCTCTGATGATTGATGGTGGTGGTGGTGGTGGAACAACGGCAGCAGCAGCAGCAGTGCCACCGGTGTGCACCCAGGGAGAGAACTGGAACTGGGAACTGAGAACTACAACTCTCTCAGTTGCCTATGTTCCCCACTCTGGTTCTGAATTTGTTTTGTGATCACAAATCAATCGGAAGAAATTCCGCTTCAGCAGCAGTGTTTCCTTCACTGCCGCTGCTGCTAACCACCACCTCACGCCTGACCAGCTTCTGCCAGATGACACCAGAGCTGAACTGAAAGTTGAAAAAATCGGTGCAGAATCGGTGCAGCGATTTGCACCGATTTTTTGCTGCCCGCCCGCCCGACCGCCACCAATGTGGTAATCGATGATTGTTGTCATCATCAGTGGTGCACAGCATTACTGGGATAGAACTGCAGCAGCACCCTGTCTCTCTGCTTTTCTCTTTTTTTGGGTTTGCTGCTGCTGTTCCAGAGTTCCAGGAACTCTTTGCTAGAGTTGTTTTGTGGCTTATGTGGGGAGTGTGTTTGGTCTCCGATTCGCTATAATTAAGCCTCTCTCCTCTCCTCTCCTCGAACTACTTTCCATAATTCACTCATTAATTATATGACCCACCAACGTCGCCATTCTTTGGTGACGACGGCGGCGGCGGCCGCGACGACAACAGCCACTGCTGAATTGTCTGTTTCTTCGTGCACCAGTGCGCGCACCTTCTAAATAATAATAATATGTGTAGTTGGATAAATCAATCCACTACAATCTACTACTACTACTTTTCGGATTTTTCGGTTTCTAATTTTTCTTTTCTTTCTTTCCTTTCACTAGAGTGCCCACTGGGAGAAAAAAATTAGCGAGAGGATGTCATCGAAGCGTAGAAAGTCGGCGCCCAGCAAGGTCTGCCCCAGTCCTGACCAGTCGACGGCAGCGACCGCTGGCTTCTTTGCTTCAGCGGGCGCAGCAGCCGCTGCCACAGACACTGCCACTGCTCTCAACCAGAACAAGAAAGAAGCGGAAATGACGGCCGCGGACATACTGATGAACATGCAGAGCGGCGGCGGCGGCGGTTTCATTGGCCACCACGGCATTTTCGATGCTGGGGATGATGACGATGATCCGTTTGAAGATGATGATGAAGAGGAGGAAGAGGAAGAAGATGAGGAAGAAGATGACATTGAAGGGGATGAGGAGGATGAGCCGAGCAGTGCTCTGCTGATGGAAATGGAGAGGCAGCACATTTTGAAGAGCCATGAAGAGGGTGGTAGTGGTTTTCAGTCTCCACCAAATTTTCCATCCTCCTCTTCGTCGTTGATGCAGCAGCAGCAGCCCGAAGGCTTTGGAGCCATTTCAAACTATCATCAGCTCCAGCCGGCCCACTTCAGCTCCTCCACGCCGCTTCAGGAGATGACAGCCCTGGTGAGGGAGAACCAGCAGCAGCAACAGCAGCAGCAGCTCGCCACAACTTCTTCAACTGAACAGCAGCAGCAGCAGCAGCCAGTGATGGACAAGGAGACGATTCAGTTTGCCCAGCGCCGCCTCGGTCAGCTCATCGAGCAGCTGGATCAGCTGAAGCAGGGCATTCAAGAGGAGCCCATGCCGCCGCCACTTTCTTCTTCTTCAAAGCCATCCTTCGCCACCAATTTGGCCACTTCTCAATCGACCGCCAATGCCGCCGCCGCCAGCGAATGCCCCGACGCGATGGTAAGTGCAGCTTTTAGTTTTTCTTCTTTTGTCCTGATCAACTAGATCAACTAGCAGCTTCAAAGAGTTGGAGTGTGTTTAGGATGCTAGGTGGTAGAGTTGTTGCTTCTTCCTCTTCTTCTGTTTGTTTGCCATTGAGCAAAGCATCGCATTACTGCTGGCGTACTCCAGCAAGTGCTCCGGAGGGCCAATTTGCGTGTGACCGCAAGCGACGGCTGCAGCAGCAGCAGCCTCTGCTCACTATTTGCGGGCAAGAGTAATGTCAATTGAGACTCTACTCTACTCTACTCTACTCTACTCTAGCCTCAATGCACCGACACAATACAAGTGCGCGAGTGCCTAGCCCCCACCACTGAATGAATGAATGGATGGGCGACATCAATTACGGGTGCGCTGCAGCAGCAGCAGTTCCAGTGCATGCAGTTAATGTGCATGTCCGCGGACAGACACTGCCGCTGCCGATCGATCACCATGTGTGACACGTGTGACACCACCAGGGCCTTTTGTTGTTGTTACAGTGGCCGCCACTTGTCCACTGCCACCACTGCCGCGCTGGGGCCGCTGGGGCTCGCGCTGGCGATGCGATGCCGATCTTTTTCAGTATTTGAATTTAGTTTCATCTTTAGTGCTCCTCCATTGATTCTCTCGTGCACATTACAGACATTTCTTCTTACACTTTAAGGCCATACTGTGTGGTGTGTGTGTGTTGGCTTCTAACATTCACCCTGGTGTACTACACCGACGACCAGTGAGCAGCATAGTGAGTGAGCAAATTGGATTACTTTTGGCGGCGGCGGCTTCGAACTGTGAGCTGTGGCAATTAAGTGTGCCGTGTTGAGTAAGATCTGAGCGAGCGAGTGAGTGCGCTTGGTGACACGGGGTCTCCTTCCGTGACTGAAAGCGGTGTCTCAATGCAAATCGCTTGTGCCACTAGTGTGCTCCTTCATCTTCTCTTGTCAGAGCGGTCATATTGCTGCCGCTGCTGCTGCTGCTGCTTTCTTTGCTGCCACTGACTTGGCTGCTGCAGCTTTCCTCACCGCTCAAGCCAATTAATTAATTACGCTCGTGATGCTGCTGCTGCTCGCCTACGTGCCTCGCCTGACAAGCGCCAACTTTTCTTCGCATGTACACACTCACCACTTGACACCGATTGCTTCCACTGAACTAACGCAGTGCTGCTGATAAGGTTCAGAAGTTGACTGGGCGCTGAGTGTGTTGGCTCATTCTCGATCTTTCTCCTTCTCCTCGTTTCTAATTATTCTTGTTCCTCATTCTTGTTCGGCTGTTATTGAAAAGTTGTCCCCTCTCTTTCCCTTCACTGCTCTTTTGTCCTCACAACTTTCTTTCTTTCTTCTGTTTTCAATCCTTGTCAGGAGATTGGCTGTTAATTATTCAAGTCAAAGACGACACATGCTCGGTGGGGGGAATTGAGAGGAGGGCTTAGCATCTGCTGATACATTGTTTCAGTGTTCGGTCTCTCTTGGTGCTTCTTTATTAGCACAAAAACGCTAGTAGAATCGTATAATAAAGTCATCTTTTTAGTGAAGCAGCAACAGCAGCACCAGCAAGATTACCAAATCTGGTTCTGGTGGTAGTTCTGCGCTAATATAGCAGGCAGGCAGAGGCGATGCACTGATCCGAGGATGCAATTGCAAATTGGAAATGTGTCTGCCTCTCTCTCTCTCTCTCTCTGTCCCTTTTGCCGACTGCTGCTGCTGCGGTCTGCTAATGGAATGTTTGCCAAGTGGAGATGAACGAATAAATGAAATGAAATGAATGCGAGGAGTGAGAGTGATTCTCATTCTCTTCTGCTGCCGAGCACTGAGCACAGGGAAGGGAGAGCAGAGAGTGCATTAACAAATAATTGGCCACCGCACCAGCAGCTTTGACGATTCGACGGCGACGAGGATGATGGCTAAACTATAGCTCGCTCGCTGGCTCGCTCGCTCCCTTTCCCGAGAAGTCGCCCGGGAATTGCTGCTGCTACTGTGACTGATTCGCGACTAGAGATGGGGAAACTTGCTGGCACTGTTCCTTGTAAGCCCACTGTGTATGTGTGTATTTATTTGCCGCATCAGTATTAATTGAGACATTTTAAAGTGCTGATTTGATCATGATGGTGATGTCCTCTTGTCTAGTAGAAACAGCAGCTTTATATTGCCATCCTTTTCTCATCTTTCAACTTTTCAACCTTTTACCTTTCTCTCTATCTTTCTTTCTTCCTATCTTTCTTTCTGTCCCTTTGCCACATTCCTCCCAGAGCCACTTTCAGCAGCTGACTCGCCAGTTTTTCTTCCCTTCTATTTTATTTCAGCAAACACCGGGCACCTCCGCCGCCGCATCTCCTTCGGCAGCGGCTGCGAAGATGGTCGCTCCGCCGCCTGGACAAGTTCACAGTTTCTTTCCCAGTGTTGCCCCACCACCACCACCACCACCACCACGACCACCACCACGGCCAGCAGTGTCTCCCGATGACTACCACCACCTATTTCTGGAGCGGTACATCATGGCCATCGCTGCCGCCAACGGTAAAGGAGACGATCATCCTATCACACAGTTCAGCAACATCATCACTCAACATCACAACCAGAAGCACCAGCTGTACCTGCAGTACCAGCAACAGCAGCAGCAGCAGCAGCAGCAAAGTGGTCATCACTTTTCTTTGGAAGGACGCAGCATTCTATCGCAGATTAATGAGCAGCCGCCGTTGAGCTTTGACGCCGCCTTTAAGGCCCGATCTGCCACAGCATCTTCTTCCTCTTCATCACCAGCTGCTGCTGCTTCTTTCAACCACCAAGGCCATCATCATCCAGCTCATCAGTCTTCAAGCCACCGACCACTGGCCAACTTGCTGCTGGGCAGTAGTACTACTAGTAGCTTCGCTACCACTAATCAGCCACCGCCGTCGTCGAGTTGCACCTCTTTCGGAATGGCTCAGTTTCGGACGCTGCTGGGCAGTGGTGGTGACCTGCCGTACGCGCCCCCGCAGCAGCACCTGCCATTCTACAGCGGCCTTGCTATTGGCGACTTTATGGAGGAGATGACCACCAACGCCAACCCCAAGGTGGCCGCTCTGGCCACCTACCTGCTGAAGCGGGCGCACGATATGGCCGACCTGCAGCGCACCTATGAGGCCAAAGAGAAGCTTGTGATGAGTTCGAATTACGTCGAGATACTAGCTGAGCGGCGAAAGGCCGCGGAAGCGGCTGCGGCCCTCCAGCAGCAACAGCAGCAGCAGCAGCTAGTTCCGCCGCAGACTTCTTCTTCTGCTGAACAGCAAGGCCTGGGCAGGCTTGGCGGCGGCCCTTCGATCGCCGCTGGCCCATCATCATCTTCAGCCACCGCCTCGCCGTCGACTACCTCTTCATCGGCATCATCGTCTTCCAAGATGGTCACTGCTGGCAGCAAGCGCCCTCACCGAGGAGGCGCCAAAAAAGATGGCAGCGGTGGACTGGGCAAAAAGACTGGCCGACTGCACCAGCAGCAATCAGACGCTCTAAGCGCAGCTAGAGACCACCACCACCACCACCACCAGAGTCAGGGTAAGTCATCAGCAGGAAAACAGCAGCAGCAGCAGCCGCAGCGACAGCAGCAGCAATCCAATCCGCCAACTCATCACCACCCTGAACTTCACCAGCTCCCAGCTCCTCAGCATTCCTCGCCCTCGTCTCCGCAGCATCAGCAGCAGCAGCAGCACATCAAGCGGCCGATGAACGCCTTCATGGTCTGGGCGAAGGACGAGCGTCGGAAGATTCTGAAGGCCTGTCCGGACATGCACAACAGCAACATCAGCAAGATTCTGGGCGCCCGGTGGAAGGCGATGAGCAAGGAGGAGAAGGCGCCCTACTACGAGGAGCAGTCGCGGCTGAGTCGGGTGCACATGCAGCAGCATCCCGACTACCGGTACCGGCCGCGGCCGAAGCGCACCTGCATCGTCGACGGCAAGAAGTTGAGAATCAGCGAGTACAAGCTGCTAATGCGCAGTCGGCGCCAGGAGATGCGCGCCATGTGGTGAGTGGGGGTTTCTTCTTTGGAATCCTAGCGACTCGGTATATTAACTTTGGCTTTCCATTCCTTTTGCCTTCCTTTCCTCCTCCTCCTCAAAGGTACAAGGAGGGCATGCCAATGGGACCACAGCAGCTGCAGCAGTTGCAGGCACAGCAGCAGCAGCAGCAGTCCTCGCCGAGCAGGATCGCCACTAGCAGCAGCAGCCCATCATCAGCAGGCAAGCACCACCCCCTCCATCATCATGATGAAGCAGCACTGCTGATGCACAACCATAACCAGGCGAGCATTACCTCGACGCTATCTCCGGTGTCCTCCACTTCTTCCTCCTCTTCTTCAGGAGCTTCTTCTCTATCTTCACACTTTTCTTCATCACTCGTCAGCAGCAGCAATTCAGTTGCCCTGGAGGGCAGTGCACTCAACGGCAACGATCACCACCACCACCACAACAACAACAACAATACCAACAATAGCATCGGCAGCGGCAAAGCTGGTCGTTCCAAGAAGTTGTCGGTAGCTCAGAAGGGACAGCTGATGACGCTGATGGATGCTACCAGCGAGGATGCTACCACCACCACTGATCCAGAGGATGACGAGGAGGATTTTGACTAAATTTGAGCAGCAGCAGCAGTGCACTGACCGTCGTCCGATCCCTCGCCATCATCATCATCATCATTATCTAATTCCGCAATCAACATTATTACTACTACTACTATTCTTTGCCCTGGCATCTCAATTTTAAAGTTGCAGTTGTTTTCAAAGTTTGCACTACTACTAGTTAGCCTGTTCTCTACCACCTACCCCCTCATGTACTTTCTAATGTGACACACCACTTCAATCAAACACAAACACACACCATTGCCATGGCACAATCCACAATAAACAATTCAAAGAGGCCACTGCTGCCACGTGCCTTGCGTCTACTGCTTCACTTTGGACACACTAGGAGCTAGCCCTAGTGAGCATCCATTCACACTGATTGCCTCCACAGTGTGTGTGTGCTCGTTGATGCGGCATCTAATGAAGAGCAGCACAATGGCAATCAGCAGTGCATCGACGGCACTAATTGCCCTACCTTTTTCTCCGTTTTCTCATTTTGTCTTAGCACACAGCCAACCAAACAACAACAACAAATGTACACAAACAAAGCAACAACTTAAAAGCTTTTTTATACCGTTTCTCTTTCGCTCTCTTTCTCTCTTCTTTAAAACCTGCGACAAGGGAGACCTTGTTGTGGAGTGTTGCCGGTACCGCTGCACCGGTGCATCGTGCTGTTCTCCGGGGACCTAGCGAGGTTAATTTGACTGGAACAGGGAACGGTTGGGAAGTGGTGCACCAGGACCGGTGCACTAGCAAGAGAGAACAACAACAAGACAAGGCACCGAAACCATTTTAAAGTGCATGAGTCAGATTGTGGCCGTTTTGGAGAGGAAGAAGAAAGAGGACAACGGTACTACCGCTGCTCACATTACATCCACAACAACATCCTCTAATGGGAAGCCCATTTGCATGCGGCAATTCAATTAAAGGGAGAGAGAATGCAGCTGCAGCAGCAGCAGCACTGAACCGATTTGAACAGATTGTGATTGCCCAAGCTGCAGCATCAAGTCAGACGTGCAGAATGGCACAGGCAGCGAGACAATTCACTTGAATTCTCCTTCTCCTCCTGATCACCCACCACAGTGCTCAATCATCGAAGAGAGAAGAGAAAGAAGATAGTTTTGGGCAGAGCTGCGGCTATGAAATATTGATGGCATTCGCTTCCATCTGGCTGCCCGATTCGGGCACACACACACAGCCAAATCACCGGCAATTCACCAGCGCACTGGGCACACAAGCGATGGCCAATGGCGAATCGTATGCAAAATGGCGGGCGATTGCAGGCGATGGCCTCCCAAGCAGCAGCAGCAGCAGCGGCAGACCACCGCCGACTGGCCACAATGAAAAGGATTAGTCACCGGTGGTGGTGGTGCTCCAATCCTGAAGATGAAGGAGAAGATGATCCTCTGTGGTCATTTGCACCGCGCTGTCTAGTCTGGGCAATCATCGGCGACAGAACCGACTGATCATAATCCCCAGGCAGACGACTGACTGAGCGAGTGAGTGAGTGAGTGAGTGCCTAAGAAGAAGAATCCACCACAGTAAGTAAACTGTCGCTGCCGATTAGAGCCGCTGCTAATGGGAACAACTTAATTGCAGAAGGCGAAGAAGCTCTTCGGGATTCTCTCTCTCTCTTCCTCTCCGACTGCCCACAGTGTGCTCCATTAATCACTGCGAGAACCATCTCTTTCTTCGTTATCTGCTGTGATTCTCGGCGGTTGCTGCCTCTCTTAATCGAGTGCAGCACTGCACTGTTCTGTCCGTCGTTTGGGCAATCATCATCGTCAGCGGTGCATCCCATCCGCTCTGCCTGCATTATTGATGCCACCGGGGCATTACTTTGGGGAGAGAATGGCGGCAGTGCGGCTCGCTATAGTGACATTCTCATTCTCTTTCTCTTTCACTGACCACAGTGGTCACCACAGCATGTTCATATTCATCATCGTTTCGCTCTCTCTCCCCTTCAATAATAAATTACTTCCCAAAAGCAGATATTCTGCTGTTCATTGAATATTCTATGAGGAGGTCAGAGAAGAGATCGGTGGCGGTGTGTGCGCGGGTGGAAACTTATGAGGAGAGGGAATGAGAGAGAGAGGTGAACTGGGTGCCCGGTAATAACAACAGTAGTGCACTCGCTTTCACTGACTGTGCTCTGCTCTGAGTGCGTTCCAGCGAGTGTTCCAAAACACTGGTGCCAGGACGATGATGACAACATTAAAAACAGTTGCTGCTGCTTCTTCTGTTCTCGATCTTTCTCGATCACCCGGGGCAGATCACCGATGACGGTGGTGGTGATGATAAGGGTGGTGATGATGATGAGGGTGACTCAACTTGGCAGCAGCAGCAGCAGGCACACATGGCTGGGCAACAGCCATTTGGCGATGACGATGGTACAGCAGCAGCAGCCACCACCGTACCGACTGATTGTCAGAGGCACACACACACACATATGCACACACACCAGACTGCGGCCTCTGGCCTCCTCCCCCTGAAATCCCTGGACTCGCTGGCCTCCTCCCTTGGACCCCTGGACATCCACCCCTGGACCGCCACCGCCGGGACACTCTCCTCATCGTCATCTTCTTCCTCCTCTTTCTCTCTATCTCCTCTTTGTGGGTTGGAATCACCCACGTAAAACAATAAGCCACGTCGAGGGGGGCACCCCTACAGAAAAAATCATGCAACCTCCGAGGCGAGCACGAAGCCTACAGAAAACAAATCGCGTGCTTTCTTTTTCTTTGCCTTTTTTCTGGTTCCCCGCCAGAAACCTACTTTCTATTTTTTATAAGAACCCTGAACCCTTAGGGTACTTATAAGAAACAGAAAGTAGGTTTGGGGGACTGGAAAAGAGCTATTTTGGCTGTTCTTAGTGATGGTGGCGCCATCTGGTGTCCAAAATATGTACTAAAAAATTTGTCGCTTGCTTCCCTTGCGGTTTATGCTGCGCTTCGCGCGGCCCTCTTCCAGATATTCCTCAAAAAAATTCTTTCTTTTTATATTCTTGTGTACTTTGTTGTTCTTTTTTTAATCTGTTTTTAAAAATCTGGCCCGGGCAAAAATCCAGTTTAGTACTCAAAATTGTCAACCGCCGCGCAGGATTTCAGTACGGCGGCCACAAGTGGCAGCCGTTTTTAAATCGCCGGAAGCGGAGTTTAGATCATTTTAAATCTAAAATCTTGCAACTTCCTCCCCTCCTCCACCTTCTCGCAAGCGCTCCGCGCCGGCCGTGCGCAAGCGCTTCGCGCATTAAAAATTTGCATGCGTCTACTACCGATAATCCAATTACAACGCAGTAAAAGTACAAACAATAATTTAACATGTCCTAATAACAAACAGTAATCAACGGTCAAAAATCTGATCATAGTTGCGAAGAATATACTCGGTAAAATGATTGATCGCCGTAATAGCGTCCAGTGAGCTAAAAGCCTGTTGCTCGTTGACTCTTCTTGACCACAGCAGGTTTGGTCCAAACAAAATAGCCAAATTAGAAGCGTTCATCTTGTTAAACTCCGAGTGGTCCATAACGCGTACCAGAAAAGTCACAATATACTTCAGCAGTTGATAGTTAGCTTCGGGCAGACGTCCAGTGACCAGTGTCCTCGCAACATTAATCTTCTCCTGTCGCTGAGCAGCTGAAGGACCACCCGAAACTTGCTGAAAGTTGATCACCTCATCGTACAGGTCAAAGGTGAGCAGCGGCTCCGCCAACTCCCGTAGAAATGACTTGAGAATGACAGCAGCCACATGGACTGTAGCATCAGCCCCTTCCGTCTCCTCCATGGCTGCAAAGTCCACCTTCACCCCCTGGTTGGCCTTCGACTGAACGTCCTTCACCAGACGAACCACTGCCGACCGCCGAAAGATGCCCTCCGTGTCCAGACAACAGTCCGATCCCTGCAGGTAGTCCACACACTGCCGAACAATAGGCGGAATTGGATCGCCCGAGTTTTGCTCCACCAGACTGGAAAACATTACAAGCAGTTAGAATCCAGAATGCACTTTCCACAAACCAAGTACTTACAAGTCAAGCGACACTCGAAACTGCTGAGTGCTCGGGTAAAAGGAAGCCGACCGACTCAGAGTGCCCTGAGAGTTGGCCGATGATGAAGATGCCACTGAAGAGTTGCCGACATTAGAAGAGATGAACCAGGTGGTCAGCTTCGGTCGAAGTTGCTTCTTGTCGTGCCTGCGCAAAATACCACAACATTAGATCAGTTGACAACAAAACACCAAAATCAGACTTACTCAAAAACCGACGGCGGAATGTGAATCCGCTCCAGGTGCAGATGCGCCCTCAGCTGCTCCAGCTCGGTAATGTAGTGAATCTTCCGGCCAAACTTGGTGCTAATCAGCGGTCGAAAGAGCTGCAGGACAATCTTTATAAAGCTAGTCGGGTGGACGATAAAGAGCTCCTTGAGGTTCTTCTTGTACTTCCGATCAAAGGAGCGGTAGGCCGTCCACAGCCACCCGAGCGAGGGCTTGTTCTCACTGCACAGTCCCTGGTGAAAGTACACCAGCGCATAGTCGTTCTCCACATAAAGGTCAAGCGTCCTCAGGAGGTATCTGTGAGGAGTGAGAAGAGGACAGGTTTATAAATAGAAACATAATTAGGCAAATTAGAATTAGGCAAATCAGTCGATAGGATAGCAAAAGATACAATCGAAAGCTACTGCCTCTGCTGACCAGGTGACAAAATAAGCAAGTAAAGAGACTACTGCTGCTGCTGCTGCTCACTAGAGCGTAGAAACGGTGCCATCAGCAACAGCAGCACTGGCAAGCGTCATTATCCACTTTGGGAAAGTAGAGAGGGCGAGAAGATAGTGTCACCACCGATTGAACAAACAAACAGTCTCCTCAGGCAAACAAAAACAGATTGAAGAGAGAGAGAGAGAGAGAGAGAGAGAGAGAGAGAGAGAGAGAGAGAGAG
>JAALOO010000121.1_pt1 | contig 65491 bp, 55 predicted proteins | sample 7257641 | NCBI WGS metagenome assembly JAALOO01 (sample SAMN14085613, study PRJNA598686) | mite metagenome | biome: ENVO:01001000; feature: ENVO:01001002; material: ENVO:01001226; isolation source: single female mite from University of Michigan culture on fish food culture... ...
AGAGAGAGAGAGAGAGAGAGAGAGAGAGAGAGAGAGAGAGAGAGAGAGAGCGTGGGGTTTAGGTTGGCTCGACCATAAAGCCAGAAGATCCCGCCTTCTTCCTCCTCCTCTTCTTCTCGGATGGCCCTAAGTCGGCGGGCGCCATATATGCGGGCGCCATATCAGCGGCGCGTGTAGGTGCTCGGGACTGCGCACTTCTTTCTTTCTTTCGTTTTCTCTCTCTCTCCTGGCAGTAAATGTCAGTAGGCGAGAGTGGGAGAATGGGTGAGAGGGAATGGGAAAGTGGTGGCGGCGGCGACCACCAGCTCTGGGGACAGCAGCTCAGCTCTGGTGCAAAGAGCGCGAAGAGCGGAGAGAATCGAGTGTCTCAGTAGTAGGCACTTGATTAGCCGTCGTCGCGGCCACCGCCGCTGCTGTGCTGTAGCCGTCGTCTTCGCTGATCCAATTTTCTCCTCCATTTACAACAGCAGTGCCGTGCCGCCTCTTCTGTGTTCAACTCTTCCTCCTTCTTCTTCATGGACAAGGTAATATAATAATGATGATGATGGGGATCGAGATGATTACCCGCTCGGATTACTCTACTAATCGAAGGAGGAGGAGAGGGATCGTAAATAAGTAACAGCATTTAACGACATTGATGACACTTGTTTTCGGTGCTGCTGCTGCGGTTGTTGCACACTTTTTATGTTCTCGCACTTTTAGGTCCGTCGCAAGCAGCAGAAACAGCAGAAGCAGCAGCGGCAACTGCCGGCGATCGGTGACGAAGATGAGGAGCAGGAGGAGGGCAAGGCTGCCAGCAGAAGTCCAATGGTAGCTGCTGCTTCGTCTTCAGGTGCTGCTGCTTCAAAGAAAGGTGCCGCTTCGACGCCTCCCTCTTCGTCCTCTTGCTCGAAGCCCTACTTTGGCGTCCGGTCCTACCTGCACAAGTTCTACGAGAATGCCTGCACCGCCAGCGACCTGGAGGACTACGAGGAGGACAGGTGAGAGCTCAATGAAAAAATCCTCACCCTTTTCCTTTAATCTTTCCCCCTTTCAGCAGCTGCTCTCTTCAGGGCACTCACACGGAGGAGATGATAAAACCAAGAAGTGGCTGTTGTCAGCAGCGCTACCTGATTATCAGCCTGCTCGTCGGTATGCTGGCCCTTCTCGCTGGTCTGGGCCTTCTTCTGGTGGGCTTCGCCTTTCCCCGCATGCCCATCGACCTCGGCTACCAGGAGGAGATGCGCATCATCGACCGCCGGGCGGTGGCCTTCAACGAACACCTCGAACTGCTGAAGCTGCTGGGGCTGGTGGTCTTTGCGATGGGCGGCGCCGTGGTCGCTGCCGCCCTCCTCCTGCCCAGTCTGCTGGGGGCGTTCGGAGGGGACGGAACTGGTGATCAGCGATCTCGAGGCAGCTCGGAGGACTTTGATGGCGGCGAGGAGCACTATAAGGTGCGAGTGGTGCATGAGGAGCATCCTCGAAGCTACAAGAAAGTGACTTCTAGAAACGGTGGTGCTGGTGAAGAGGAAGACGATGACCCCGAGGAGGAGGAGGAGGAGGAGGCAGAAGACGCGACCCGGCGGCTGATTCCCGTGGAGGAGCAGCTGAGTGCGGTGCAACCCAAGGCGGTGCCGGGCGGCCACATTGTGGCCACTCTCAAAAAGGCCGGTCTCAAGACGATCAACTGAGTGATTGAGTGCGGTGATGATCGATGGGTTTGCGGTGAGACGAGACTTCCTTCTTCTTCTTCTTTCTCTTTTGCTGCTGCTGCTGCTGTTGCACTACTCTACTTCAATTTCTGTTTTTCCCATTCCTTATTCCCAAGTCCATTTCCTCAACCCCATCCCACAGTGTGTCTTGTCCGTGCTTCTTCTTCTTCTTCTTATCATGCATTTTAATTTCGAATCAACATCCTCCCCTCCTGTTTTCATGTGCGCTTCATCCTTGGCTACTACTAACAATAAACTAACACTCAGTCAGTCACTAACTAACAACAACAACTACAACAAGTTGGCATGAAATACTGTGCGTGTTTGAGTTTGAGTTTCAGGTGTTTGACTAGGGTATGTAAATAGGGGTCTCCTCTTCTGCAAACCATTGTGATGGCCCTATTCAGTCAATCAAGCTGAAATGCAGGAAAACGGGCCTCCAGCGGCCGCTGAATGTCCACCAGGAAATGGAGCGTCCCGGCGAGGCCCTCAAAGAGCGAGTAGGGCCGGTCGGCGTTGGTGCGGACGCCCAGCTCCTCGTGACGCCCATACTGGAGGCTGCACCACTCGGCAAACTTCACCGCCCGGTAGAGCCACCGACTGTCGCGCCCTCCGCTCAGCTGGTAGAGGCGGAGGAAGGCGTAGGCGTTGCCGGCGGCGCCGTGGCACAGTCCGTAGCCTTTGGAGGTGAAAATAGGCGTGAAAAACATCCCAAAATCGAACCACCGCCGGTCACTTACCCTTCTTCAGTAGTCCTCGCGTCCAGATGTCCTCCCCCGCCTTGAGGGCAATCTCCGCGTACTGACGCCCTTCGCCTTCCGCTCCAAAGACTTCGCTCGCCGTCGCCAGCATGTACACCACGCCCGGCGACCCATGACACCAGTGCACCAGCTTGTCCGTCTTGTCCTCCCCCATCGACGAGGGAAAGTTGTCCGTGCCGGAGAAGCGCAGCGAGCAGACAAAGTCGATCATCGGCTTCACCAGCTCGCGCAGCTGCTGCTCCGTCAGGTAGGCCCTCGCCTGGAGGAGGAGGTAGGCGATGCCGGCGTAGCCGTGGGCCGCTCCAACGTAGGGCGAGCCGTGCCAAAAGTACACCAACGGAGAGGGAATGTCGGGGCGCTGAGCGGCGGTGCGCAGGCCCGAGTCGAGGATCGCCTGGACGACGGAGCGAATCAGCTGGTCAGGCAGGATCTGGGCGCACTTCGAGCCGATGTAGGGGTCATCGCGGGCCAGCTCCCGCCGAAGCAGCAGCAGCGCGTAGAGGTAGCCGGCGCGGCCGTACAGCAGCTCGTCGGGCAGGTCTCGCTCGTGGCCACTTCGGCCCATCTTGTGATCGAGGTCCAGCACGGAGGGCGCATGGGCGGCGATCCGATTCAGCAGGTCCTCGGCGCCGTTCCCCGGCAGACCGCGGCGGAGCTTCGCCTCCAGCAGGGCGGCCACCGTCTGCAGGCCCACCTCGCCGCAGAGAAAGGTGGGCACGCCGTAGCCGCGCTTCCTCGCCGGCTGCCCGCCCAGCGTCAGGTCCACCAGCGAGGCGGCCTTCTGCAGGTAGTGCAGACATTCAGCGGCTGCCACGGGTGATCCCTGCTTCGCCCGGGTGCCCTCCGCCAGCTTCAGGTAGAGCAGCGCCGAGCCGGCGATGCCGGTGTAGACGCTCTGGTCGCGGCCACCGTCGAGGTCCTTGGCGAAGTTCCGCTCCCAGACGCCGAGCAGAGAGCTGCTGGAGTCGGCAAAGGCGGCCTCGGTGATCGGTTTGGCGAGGTCCTCCCGAAGAGCGCCTGAATCGGAGGGGGATGTCAGGCTCTCCTGGCCGTCGTAGTCGGCAAAGGGATTCGGCACGAAGCGAGCTTGCGAGGAGGACATGTCACGCTCGTTTTTGTCTGCTGATTTGGAGGTGGACTTTGAAGGAGGAGGTCGTCGTCGTTCTTCTTCGGCGCTGTCAGAACTGTCATCAACACCACCACAACAACAGCTGTTGCAAAGCGATTTGCCCAGCAGTGAAAGCATCCGCGTGTAGGGCTGCCAGTTGGCCAGTGAATTGAGCATCTTTGTGAGCCGCTCGCAGAGGACGTTAGAAAAAAAACTTGACACCGCTTTCACCATCTAGCGAGTTCTAATGGTGAACTAGGTGAAGTTCGCAAATTAAATCAGGAAACTGGTAAAAAAGTTTTCTTTCTGTTTGTTTATTTGTGCATCTTGGAACAAGAGTGGAAAAAGGAGTGAAGAAGAGGTAACATTGGTACAAGTGGTCGCATAATACTGAGAAAAGGAAAAAGGAAAAAATACTGAAAAAGTCTGACTGGGTGGAGTGGGTTTGTCAAACTGAAAAAAAGTAGTGTTGAGGTACAAAAAAGTGATCAAAGAAAAGAAGAATAGAAATGAATTGAATGGATGGATCGCTATTGCTCGTAATAACGGGACATCAGTGCTGGCACTGCTCCAACGCTTTCAACTTCGCCAGCAGCAAACTTGATCGTACTCTGGACAATGTCCGGAGCGGCCACTGAAGAGGTTGTCTTGCTCTCAAAGAAAAGCTGATCAACTGAAGGAGGACTTTCACTTGAAGGCAGTCCAGTGTACTGAAAAAAGCAAAAAAAAGTTAGAAAATAGAACACAGACTACTTCAAAACTTACCTGAGCTCGTTGATGATCACCGTAAGCAGGCAGAACGTCAAACTGCTCGCCATTGGCGGCAACAATGACATTGCCACCGGTGTTGCCTTGAACACCTTCTAAAACTACTGCAGCCGCAGCTTCAGCGGGAGTACTCTCTGAAGGCGTGTAGTAGTGATTGGCCGTCAAAAGTTGGTAAAAGTTCTGTTGCTGCTGCTGAGATCTTTGAAGGTCGCCCCCGCTTCTGACGCCATACAGCTGACTGAACCTGCTGTGAAAGTTGAGCTGTTGTTGCTGCTGAACGACCTTTCGCCGTTCGGCTTCTCGCTTCACCTCGCGGACGGTTCGAATTTCCTGCGCCGGCTTAGCTGCCATTGCTGCCGAGCTTTGCTGAACAGCCGAAGCTGTTTGTTGGTGGTAGTTGTAGATCTGCCGTATCTGCTGGTCAATGATGCTGCCGTCCGAGCCGTAAGGATGCGAAGATGAAAGGTGATGGTGGTGGTGGCCAATCATGTCCTTCGTCGGGTCAAACTCGCACATTGTAGAACTGCTGCCGCTGTTGTTGCCCGACAGTGCATTGAGGTTGTGCTGCACCGAGTCGTTGTTGTTGATCTCCAAAGAGGAGGAAGCTCCGTTTGTTGACACCCCGTCTTTGGCGGCGGTAAACTTGTTCCCACCGTACTGCTTACTGGCAAGGTTGATGTTCAGCGTAAAGAACTCGTCGTTTTCCATGTCCTCCAGGCCCTCTCCCTCCTCCTCGTCCTCGAGACTGTTGCTCTGAAGGTGATTGTGAATGTGATGGTGGTTTAGAAGACTTCCATTGCTGCTGCTGTTGTTGTTGTTGTTCACCTGATCATTACTTGCAAGGGAAATGTTCTCATAGAGAGGAATCGAAGAGGGCGAGGAAAAGGAGTTCTCCACATCCTCTACCTCCTCCTCCCCTACATCTTGAGAAAAGTACGCCCCTGAAAGAGGGGTTTTCGAGACACATTGTTGCTCTTGAGTTAGAGGAGTTGGAGGACAGAGCTTCAGGCCCTCAATCGCTCGGTTCAGCTCCTGCCGCCGACTGTGCAGGTCGTCAATGACGGCGTTGATGTGCGCCAGCTCCGCTGCCAGCTTTGAGCTTCGGGCCAGCTCAGCCGCTTCCTGCTCACTGGCAAGTACCTGTTTCAACTTGCTCCTCGCAAGCCGCATCTCCTGCTCCATCTGCGCATTCTCCACCGCCTTCTCCTCCAGTCGGCGCGTAGAGTGGGTGAGCAGGCCGCGAACGCGGTCCAGCTCGCCGGCCAACGCCGTCTGCTGCCGCCGCAGGTGCTCCAGGTTTGTAGTGGCTGGCGGTGGTGTTGGGCTGTCCTGGTGAGGGTGATGAAGTTGGTGGTGGTGGTGATGATCCGGTAGTGCCGGAGTCGTTGAAGTGGAGGATGAGGAAAAGTTCAAAACTTCTGTTTTCAAAAGCGGCTCCACCGTGGGAAGTTCTGCGGCCGCCGCTAGCTGCAACTCCGAGAGCTGCCGCCTTACGGTGGAAATAGCCGCCGTCGCCGCCTCCCTTTTTTCTTGATCTCCAATGCCATCTTCAAGATTACCACCTCCACCACCTCGATCATAGTCAACTAGCAAGGTCGACATCGAGGCGGCCTTTTTCGGGTACGAAGAAGAGCTCGTTTTTGAAGAAACCTTTGAAGACTTTCCACCGCCACTTGAGCCTTTTCGGTAGTGGTTCCTGTGGCTTGAAAACTCCGTGTTTTTGGCAATCTCAGAGTCGGAGATGTTGTTTAGGCTATGGTGGTGGTGGTGGTGATGATCCTCCTTCGGAGACCGCCTCTTCACCCGACGTTTAGTTCTACCGTTCGAAGCGGTGGTGCTGCTCGAGTGCTTTGAGCTGCCGCTGCCGCCGCGATTCAGTGATCCAGGATCTGTTGAGAAATTAAAAAGAAGTTTAAAAAGTTGAAAACTGAAAGTTTGCTAAAAGATTATAAAACTTTTGGAAGTGGGTCAGGGTCACTGCACTGTGTGGGGGGGGGATTTTACCTAGCGTATCCTCTGTCCGCTGCTGCTCTAAACTGCTCGGGATGGCACTTTGAGGGTGATGCTGGTGGTAGTTTTCGTAAATGTGCCCCTCTCCATCTTCATCGCCAGTGACTAGTTCCTTCGGGACGACATTATTCTGCGTAGTCTTCTCCTTTTCCTTTTCCTGCATCATTATCATCTGCCGCTGCCGCTGCTCATTGCACTCATTGTCCGCCTCTTCCTCCTCTTGCGTTTGAGTTACTTCAGCTTCAGAAGACTTTTTCTCCTCAGAAGGCGTTTTTCTCTTCTCCTCAGTCAGTGTTTTAGGTATCGATGGCGTAGGTTTGGCTGTTGCTGCTGCTGCTGAAGAAGAAGAAGTTTGCTGATTTTTTACGCCTTGCAGTGTGGTCATGCCCAGCAGCCGTGCAGCGCTCAGACTACCTCCACTTCCGGTGCTTGCCCGAGACAGCAACGCCGGCGGCGAGGCGGCAAAGTTGCAGTCCAGCTTTCGCCGCAACTGCTCTCTCTGCTCTGCACTGAGCAGGTCAGAGTAGTAGTAGGGAGCTGAAGAGGAGGAAGAAGTGGTAGTGGTGATCGTCGTTGATGTCGTAGAAATCGCAGAGTTTAAAGGTGTTGGCTTTGAAGCTTCAGCCGAAACAGCAGTGACCGGAACAATGTCACTCGATGTGTCACTGGTTCCAGTGACGCTTCCACCACCGCCGCTCTTTGGCCTTCGATAGGTGCGCACCTTGCTGCTCAGCTTGAATTTCACTTCCGCCTCTCCATCATCTCCATCATTTTCCTTCTGAAGATTAAGCTCCGAAGAGGTGATCATCTGAAAGGACAGCAGCGAAGAGCTGCAACTGCTGCCTGAAATGGTAGAGGCGGTGGCTGCTGCTGCTGCTGCTGCTGCGGCCGATTCAATGGCCATCTTTGCCGCCTTTACCCGACCGGAGCTGGAAGTAGGCAGATGTTCGCTGCTATGAGTACTTCCGTTTAAAGTGTTTAGTACTGTTGGTAGAGGCGGCTGCGCCGGCAGACCAACGTCATTCCAGTCTGCAGTAGCAGCAGCAGTTGTTCTCGATTTAGTAGTCTTCAGTTGCTGTTGCTGCTGCTGCTGCTGATTCCGGTTGAGATTAAGATCTACTGATTGTATCGAGTGTCCTTGGCTGCCGTTGTTCAAGGAAGCCTCCGAAGAGGAGGTGTAAGTGTTTGTGTAGGAGGGACAGTCGGTGGTTGACAAGGAAACGGACTGAGAGGAAAGGCTGTTGTTCTGTCGCTGAAAAAAGAGCTTTGACGCTTTGTACATGTCCTCCTTGCTCATCTCAATCAGTCCATCTTCTGTGGTGGCGGTGGTTCTTGATGACGTCAGGCAGTCTAAGTGTTTGCAATGAGGCGGCAATAATGGCAATAAAAACAGGGATGTGTTAGTAGTTGAAGAAGAAGAAGATAATGCGCGAGCCTAATAATGATAGCGCCAATTGCGAGCGGTAAGCGAGGGAGCTTCGCCGCTGAGTTGATCAGCAAAACAGCATCAAAGGAAAGGAGAAAGATAATGGGAAAAGAAGCAAAGGCGCCCATTCAGTCAACAAGAAAAGATGATGAGGAGAAGGAGGAAAATTGAAAGGAAAGATGAAGATGAAGAAAAAGATGATTGAGCAAAGTGGAAAGGAAAAATGTATGTCAATTGGGTGCAGACTGCTGATGAAAAGGGATGCAATGCGGTCAAAATTGAGAGAGTAAAGGGGGAATTTAAAAATGATGAGCAGTTAAAAGGATGATCAATAAAGTAATGTAATAGTAGTGGTTAGAAGGAACAGAAGAAAGAGAAGATTGATAGTAGAGTTAAGTGGTTAACAAGGGGCCATATTAAAGAAGAAGTGAAATGGGAAAAAATGTGGAAAGAAAAACACCAAACGAGCGCACTTACTTTCATCCTCCGACGTTGTCGATAAATAGTTGTTTGTCACCATTTGAGCTTCAGTTGATCTTTTGGCCGTTCTGTTTGCTAGTAGAGAGTTATCTTGTCGGTGATAGTGGTATTCAGAGGGCAGCGGAGGTCGCATCGGAGAAGGTCGTTCCATTTGGTGAACTGCTCCACCTGCTGCAGAAGTGGTGTTATTATAAAGCAAACCACTGTAGGTCGCCGTCTGAGAGAGAATCTGCGGAGCGGCAGCAACTGTAGACTGCGCCAATCTTCGAAACTGTAGTGCACTTGAAGACGGCGTTCCATTGAGCATCGGCCCGTAGCGAGCCATGCTCGACTTGGGCCTAGAGGGCAGTATGCTGGCAGTGCTGTTAACGGTCGCATTGTTCTTTGCAGCAGCAGCTACAGTGAACGCATTTTGGCACTCCTCATCAAAGCCTCCTTGATCTACCTCCTCCCCCTCCTCCTCCAGATCATCACGCTCGAGAAAGTCCGCCGAGTGAGGCCTGGGCGGCAGGCGGTGCTGAAGGTAGGCAGAAGGCAGCTCCTCATTAACTGCAGCAGCAGCTCCAAAGTAGTATCCGCCCTCAAATCCAGCGTTTTGAAGGTAATAGGATCCAAGCTGCTGTTGAGCTGGAGGATATCCACCGCCATTGTACGACAGTGCCGAGGATGAGGAAATCGATCCCTGCTGATGCTGCTGAAGCTGCTGCTGCATCGCCGGCAGGTGGTCATAGGTGAGCATGGCGTCCTCGTAGAACTGCTGCTGCTGTTGATTTTGCTGTTGCAACAGTCTTTGTGGCTTAGGCGGCGCAAAAGCGTGCAGAATGGCATTGGCGTCCTCGCCGGTGAAGGCTCCAGATACGCCGCCGCCTGTGGTGGTAGGCGCCACCGAGGGCAGGCCAATGGAGTTGTAGAGGTTCAGCTGAGAAGCAGAGCTAGAGTTGGGCGTCAGTTGCTGGGTAGCTGCTGCTAGCTGAGCCTGATACTGAGCTTGCTGAAACTGGCTCTGGCTCTGATAGCCGTACATCATCATCATCATCTGCTGCTGTTGCTGCTGTTTGGCCTCTTCGTAGGCGAGAAAGTTGGCCGCCACCGAAGACGACGACTCGTCGAGGCCTATTGCACGCTGACCTATTCCATTACCGTTCGGCTGCTGATGGTTACTTTGAAAAAGGTGATAATTGTTTGGCTGCTGACCTTCTCCACCATTGGCACTTGCATTCTTTGGCACTGCCGTTTGAGCAGCTGAGGAGTTGTTTTTGGAGCTTTTTAAAGCTGATGAGGGGGTTTTTGGAGATTCTTTCGATGAGCTTCCATTCGTCTGCTGCAGTCCCATCTGCGGACAGAGCGCCGCCAGTTGCATGATACTGGCAAGGGAGAGGGCGTTCATCCACTGCTGCGCCGTCTGCTTGCACTCTGCCGCAAAGTAGTAGGTCTTCATGTTGGAGTGCTCGGCCTTGAAGGCGTGCCGGCGGCTGATGCCATCGGTGGTGGCAAAGCAGGGGCTGATACGGTAGCTGGGCAGCAGCACCGAGCCGAGCTTCTTCTCCTCGTTGATGTCTACCGAATTAAAGTGGTTAATCACCTTGATTGTTCCCTTTCAAATTTAAAAGCTTACCCTTATAGTAGAAGAGAACATAGTCGGTGAGGACGCACCACCGCCGCTTCCACTGCTTTAGCGGAGCCGCCCCCTCCAGGCGGTACAGCCAACCTCGAAGGGAGACGGTGAACTCCGCCGAACGGTGCACATTTGGCGAGCGAAGATGTGTTCCAAAGCCCTTTTTACCAAGTCCTCCTCCTCCTGAAGAGGAACTCCCACCACCTCCACCTCCATTTCGAGCCGCCGGCTTCTTCAGCTGCACTCGAAGGCCGTCCATGACGAGAGCAAATAGTCCTCCACTGCCGTTTGAAGTTTGGCTACTTTGGTGGTGATAGTGGTGTGGAGATCTTTGGAAGTTGTGTGCTGGAGATTGGCTAAAGGAAGGGGTGGTGGTGGTCACAATGTCGCCATAGTAGTAAGGAGCTGCGGTGCTGGAGTTTTCCAAATTTCGAGGCTGATAAAAGGTTGTGGTGGTGGTGGTGAAGTTGTTATTATCCCCTCCAGCCTCTTCCTCACCCTCTTCCTCCGCTTCAAAGTTGTCTATCTGTCGTCTTGCTGGTGATGATGATGATGTCCCGTTTCTGATGATCTTTGTCGAGGTAAACAGGCCACCATTCTGCAGCAGCTGCTGCTGCTGATTCCTGTGTTGATGCCTCTGCTGATGCTGCTGACAGCGGTACTTGCCCAGCAGGCTGGAGCAGCCTAAGAGGTGATGATGATGATGACCAGCCGCTCGATGGCTGCCGTCAAAGGAGCTGTCAAAACAGAAAAATACGATTAAAATCAGTTAAAGAAAAAAAATCTTTTGGCGCCCAAAGCTAAGTTTTCTATTCTAGTTCCATCATCTGTTTGTCTATCATCTTCACACACCTCGACTGACAGCAGAAGAAGCGACTGAGGTGACAAAAGCTAAAGTTAGTGGCAGTGGCAGCAGCCGCAGCTGCCGAGGTGATCTGGTCACTGTCATTCATCATGTGCTTTGGAAGAATTATAAGAAAAATTGGAAAAAGATAAGAGGTACTCTATCAAGATGGAAAAATAGACTGATAGAGGACATCACAGATGAAGAAGAAGAGCAAATAGAAAGGGAAGAAACCGTAGCAGGAGTGCAACCCCTTTTTCACCAAAGGAAAGAGAGTAAGAGCCAACCAAAACAAAGCCGCTCTGGTACGGTCTGGTCTCTCTCTCTCTCTCTCCCTCTTTCCCGAACCAGAGCGGTCGCGGGCGCACATCTTTTCTCCTCTTTCTGCTGTTCAAACTTTGTCTGTGTGCCTGGAATGTGTGTTTGCCCCCTTCTTCAGTCTGAGAGCAGAGCAGGCTGCGAGTTCGGGTATCGATCGAGAGTGAGTGAGTGAGAACGGCAGACGGTGAAGTGAGTGCGGGTGGTCCCCTCTTTCCCCTCTTTCCAATAAAGAAAAGAAGAAGAGAGAATCTTTGCCCGCCATCAGTGTCCGCTGCCGTACAAGCGCCCACCGTCGTCGTCGTAGTCGTACAGACGGTGGTGGTATATTGCACAATGCATTGTCTGCCTGCCTGCCTGGTCTGACCTGACTCAAATGGTAGCCGTCTGTGCGAGACAGTGGCCAACGCAGAAACACACAACCTTGCTAAGCATAATGATGAAGATTAACAGTGCATTCACGTACCGGTGTGCTCTGATGTGATGGCTGTTGGAGTGCTGTTGGGAGGGGGTGATTCGCTGGGTTTTATGATTTGCTGGTGCTGAAGTGAAATGATATGCAATAGTGCAAAAGCACACACAAACACACGCTGGCAAAGAAAAAGAAGAAAAAGCAGAGTCGGTTGCAGAGCTGGCTGTATTGTAAAAAACACAGCGCTGAGAAGGGGAAAAGTGCTCCCAGCAACTCGTGTGGTGTTGATGTCACAACAACGAAAGCCACTCTGCTGTTACCAGGGCAAACAGACAGAAAAAAAAACTTGAAGGGATATAAAAGTCAACAAATCAGCGGCAGCTGATCAAAAACTGTCCACTTCAATCACTGAAGTGAAATGAAATCGCGAGAGGCGACGAAGACGGCGATGTGATCAGACAATAGACTGATTGAGAAAGAGAAGGAGAGAGACACCAAACCGATGCTAAACGGCTCCCCTCACTCGATCGCTCCTCAACAACTCAAAACTCGATCGAAGGAGAGGGAGCGATTGAGCACAACAAGACAACGAAGACGAAGAAGAAGAAGAAGTCAAAGTCGAAGACGAAGAAGTAAAAAAGAAAAGCGATGCCACAGTCCGAGTGATGCTCTTTCTCTCTCCTTCTCTCTCTCGCTCTACCTCACTGTCCTCGTCCAAGACGGTGAGAAAAAGCCGAAGAAGACGCGGGCATCGATTGATGGGGCGCTCTCCGAGAAAACAGCAGCGCAAAAGACAACAGCTCTCAGAGAAGGAGCCTGCAGCGATCGCACACACACACACGCTTGTCTTCTTCTTCTTCTTCAGAAGTCTGTGAGCCTTTCTTCTCCTGCAGAAGACAAGTGTGTGTGTGTGTGTGTGTCCAGTGAGATCAGTTCAGTTTAGAGCCGAGAGCTCGAGGAGAGCGAGCGAGGGAAGACGGCGAAAACAGGCGAACAAGTGCAGTGGCATGTCCGTCAGGCAGCTCAGCTCAAAGTAAGAAGCCAAGGAAAGGAAAAAGAGCGTGGGGAGAAAAGCAGGAGTTCAAGTGCACAGCAGGCAGCAACAGCAGCAGTGCACTTTATTACCAACACCACCACCACCACTACTTCAGAATCGGGGGACCTGTTGCCGCTGCAGTGAAACGAGTTTGCAGTGAACTGTGACCACCGCTAAAAGCAGTGTCTGCGTCTATGGAAGCCTTAAATAAAACTGAGCTGGTGCCGAACACAGTCACAGTCAGAGACAGACAGACTTTGAACATCCCGGGCATTCAGACAGACAGACAGACAGACAGGCGCAACACTGATCTTTGCTCTGGGAGAGCAGAGTCCAGACAGTGATGGTGGTGGTGGTGGGCACCCTCTACCTACCTAGCATCAGCATCAACATCCTTCTCTTTAGCATCCTCCTACTCAGAGTCCGCGACAGGCTCTCCTCTTTAAAGGCAGACAAAAAGGTATCCAGGCATTCTTTGTGTGTGTGAGAGAGAAAGAGAGCTGAGAAAGCGCACGGTGCGCATCACTTCTTGACAGGAGCGCACTTGTTTTTTTTCTTACCGACACACCTCCATTTTTATGCTGTAAACGAAAGAATAGTAGTAAAAACTAGTAAAAGAAAAGATTCTGCCGATTCTTTTAAATTGGCCAAACCCAAGAAAAAACGAGGAGTTACAATTTCACAAGTAGGAAAAAGTCTGCTGATATTTACTTGCCAAACACTTTATTTCATCACTGAAAATCGCAACTACAAATTGAGCAGTCAAATTATAAATTGAAGTAAATTGAGTCAAAAGAAATCTTAGAGAAAAGATTGGGAAATTGCTCTCTAGAAATAGTGCTCACTTAAAAAAGGGGAAAGGAAAATAATCCACTCACACATCAAGACAAAATCGCTGAATTAAATAAAAGAAAGGGGACATAAATAGTTATACTATCGGTCAGCTCAAGCTCAGAAAAGAGGGGCTACCGGTGGTCAGTACTTATTTTACCTTTGGGTATTTTACACAAAGACTGCTCTTCAGTTTCATTCAACTGTGACCTCCCCACCGCTACACTTTACCCGGGCACTGAAGTGAAACTTCTACTAAATACAAGGCAGTAAAAAATAGTCAATCGAATCCTTTCTCTCTAGCTGGCCATGGCAACTACTCATCATCCGTTCGGCCAATTTCCATTTCAAGCAGTAGCCGCAAAATTCAGTTCAAAATTCGAATCTCTTTTCTCTTGCCTGGCGCCATCTGACCGGGCAGATTGCGAGTACTAACGGCAAGAGAGTAGAAAAGAGCAGCTCAAAAAAGGAAAAATTAAATTAAAAGAACCCTAAAAGTAACAATTATATTCGCAGTAGAGAAAGAACTAATTAAATTAAGCAATCAAAACAGATTCAAACAGATTCCCCTTCCCTAGCCCGGGTCACAATTTGTGTGGCCCTATTTATCACCCAAACAGCAGCGACTGCAACTGCGACGACTGCGTCCGTTACGGCGCACGGTCCAAAGTCAGCCAACAACTGTCTGACTGTCTGTCAACGGGACCAAAGTGTGCTGAGGCTGCTGCTGCTGCTGTGGCACACAAGCACCGCTTTGCTGCCGCCTGCCTTGGAACAAAGTGGCCAAGCTTGTCCCTATCTCGCTCGCTCTCTTTCGACCTGTCAAGCCGACGATTTTCCGCTCAAGTTGGCGGGCACAAAGCGGGAACACCGAGAGCGGCGGCAGTGGTGGTGGTGGCCGTGCGGTAGGCTAATCTCAACAGAGTTTGGCGACAGTGTCTCTTTCTCGCACAATCCCACTGAAGTTCCAATTAGCGAGAGTCAAGAGGCAGAAGAGGTGATAGTGATGCAAAAGTGGCATCTTATCAGCAGTCAGGAATCAGCGGTTTGGGTTTAGGTTTGGTGACACTTGCGTTTCCTCTCTTGAAATGAAACGCAGAATCGCAGAATCGCTAGGGCCTGAGGTCACTGAGCCGTTACTATCGCGCCTTGCCAGAAGAGAGAGAAAGAGAGAGAGAGAGAGAGAGCGAATGAGAAAAGAGCACCTCCACACCAAACACAAAGCCATCGATTGCCTTGCACAAAAACCAAAAAGGAAACGGGCAAAAGAATCAGAGCACGAAGTGAGCACCAGCATCCGAGCTTACACTCTTGAAATGAAAGCCTCATCAAAGATGAGGAAGGAAAGACAGTTGGAAAGACAGTTGGCTGAAATGAAATGAATGCTTCGCTGGAGACAGAGGGAGGGAGACCTCTGAGGAGCACCATCACAACCAGCACCAGGTTTGAGGTGATAAGTTCTGCTGCCGCTGGTGATATCGACTGTTCTGCCATACACACCGTCACCACCACCACCATCACCATTACCAGGACAATAGAAGTGCCAATCACTAATTGGTGCATCACGTTACGACAACACTACCAACACACTGCAGCAGCCGTTGACGTTTTCATTAGCAGCAGCCAAAGCAGCAGCAATTTAACTACTACCGTGATTAATTCGCAGCAGCAGCAGCAAACGAACTGGTGTCAAATGGTACTTGACTTTAGAGCAACAGAAGCTAACCAAATCAGAGCGTCCACTTTTTCAGTGGAGGAAAAATCCGAGTCAATTCAGCAACAAACAACAGCAGTTTGAGCACAACAATCGACACTTAATTAAATCTGCGGTAGAGTGTGGTGTTCGCTGTGCGACACCGATTTGTGCTCGTTCGCGCACTACTCTCTTCCCTCTCCTCTTCGATGATCTCGCAGCTGCAGAGAGCGGCAGCGGCGGCGGCGGCAAAGGCGACCAATCACTCGCCAATTAGACGTTCCTTTGTGTTGCCCGTTGCCGCTGCCGCAGTGGTGACAAACAGACAAAGTCAGACAATTGATTAAGTGACAACTAGCTAGCTAGTTAGGCAGAAAGACTGAGAGAGTATCACATTTAACCACTTTACACCATCAGAAACGATTGATTGGCGTCCGTTTAGTAGTACTCGTGGTGATGGTGACAACAGTACAATACGACCACAATTCGCTCTGAAAAGTGCAGAGCTGATGCTTTGGAGAGACAGCAGCGAATCCTAACCAGAGCAAGTCAGCGTTTGTCCGCTGTGATTGCAAAACAGCCAACACAATGTAATAACCAGCAAAAAGACAGTGTTCAGACACACAAGTGTCATAAATTCTTAATCAGCCCAACTGTGTCACATTGAACAAGTACTGCACCACCAGCACTCGCTTAAATAACGCTCAGCAGTGAGCGCGTGCACGCAAACGCACTTTCATCGCAGCGAATGATCGCGCACTGATCGTCATCGATGATGATGATGGTGATGGCAGCAAAACCCTAGAGCTAGAAACAATTCAATTTGCCTAGCAGTCTCCTTCATTGCATATCGTGCCAAAGAATAGTGAGTGCTGTGGAAGCAGTGTGTCCAAATGCAGTGAGGAAGTGAGAGGCAGATGGTTCGCCACTGCTGCTGACGAAGCTGGCAAAGCAATCACAGGCAAGGCAATAAATAAAGAAAATCTATTAGCTTGCCGAGAAAGAAGAGGGGTCTCCTCTGCTGGTGTAGCTTATGAATTTTTCATGGCCACAGCGTTTTTGGATCACAAATTGAGTCATCACCACTCTCTCTCCTCCTTTGCCTGCCAGCCGATGGCGTGGCACCGGCAATTAAGACGGCTAATGGAGAGGGAGCAGGAGGGAAAGGGAAACAATCACCTCACTGTTAAATTTACCGTTTGCTGGAGCAGATTCAAACACCGACGACGGCGACGACAGAGTTCGATGATATGCGAAAGCTAATTAGCAGCAACAGCAGCAGAGGCAATCTCAGAACTGGCCGAGCAGATGGTTCTTGATAATCGAGAAGGTGTTAATATGGCGGCTAATAGAGTCCTCACTGCTGCTGCTGCCTCTCTCTCTTCAAAAGGTGAAGAAAAGAGAAGAGTCGTGACCGACAGGCGGCACACGTCAGCAGCAGCGGCGGCGGCAGCGGCAAAACTGCACGGAACTCGGGCTCGAGAGCTGAAGGAGCAGCAGCAGCAGCAGCAGCAGCAGCAGAAACGTTCGCCCGTTCCGTGCCAGTCCGAGTCGGAGGGCTTCAGTCAGCGCAAAGTCTGAAAAACAGAGAGAAAGAGCACGCCTTTGACACTTCTTCTTCGGCGACGACCATAGAGCTTCGGCAGCAACAGCCAAGCCAAGTCCACGCACACTGTGCCACCATCGTTTGTCATGGATGTCATCCCCCCATTTTCTTTCCATGGCACGGGTTTGCCAGCAGTACAGTACAGAGTACAGTTCGTTCATGAGAAGCCAAAGGCACCAGTCTCCGCCTCGGCCGGCGCACGGTCGCCAATCGGCGACAGGCAGGCATTTGCCGTTCTCTCTCCGGTTATGGTTTGAGGCAGGCCGGCGGAGACCCGTTTCACAGCGTTATAGGCTCAGCTGAGCCAAGCTAGCTTGGCGCCTGGAAACTCACACAGAGTGAAACAGTCAGCCAGCCAGTGACACAGCAACCCGTCAGGTCATTTAAATTTCTGGTCGTCGCTGGAACGGATGCAGCAAAACAGTGAGGCAGGCAAACCGAAAATAAAACCACCGATCTAGTCATCATCATCCTTTGAATCAGCAGTGCAATCTTCCCCTCCAATCCTCTCCAATCTTCAATGCCACACACCGGTCAGGCAGGCATCAACCAGCTGGGGGGCGTCTTCGTCAACGGCCGCCCCCTGCCGCTGCACGTCCGCCACCGCATCATCGAGCTGGCGCTGCTCGGCGTCCGCCCCTGCGACATCAGCCGCCAGCTGCTCGTCTCGCACGGCTGCGTCTCCAAGATTCTGACGCGCTTCTACGAGACGGGCAGCATCAAGCCGGGCACTAATCACTTGCGTAAGTATAGTGAAAATTAATCTAAAGGGAGACAAGAGTAAGTTTAATCAAATTTAAAAAAACAAAATTCACACAGGAGGCGCCAAGAACAAGACTCAAAACTCGCCCACTAGTTCGACCAATAGCTCAGGAACAGCCTCAAGCTCGACAGCAACTCCGACGACAACGCCAAACATCGTCAAGCGGATTCTCCGCCTGCGGCACGAGAACCCGGCGCTCTTTGCCTGGGAAATTCGAGAGCTCCTTCGTCGGGAGCTGAGTCAGGCGGAGGGAGCTGCTAATGGAAGTGGTGGCTCAGGAGTTGGAGTGGTGGTAGATCCGACGCTGCTCGAATACTCGCACCTGCTCGTTGGCCAGTCAGCGGCGGCGGCCTCAATGATCATGGCAAGTTCAGGTGGTGGTGGTGGTGCTTCAATGGCCAGAGGACATCATCATCATTACCCTTCCTCTTCCTCTTCAATGAACTCCTCCTCAACTTCAAGAGGACATCACCACCACCATCACCACAACAACCATCATCATTTGAATCACCAGTTTTCGAACGCCGTTTCTGGAGCAATGCAGCAGTTTTCCCAACACAGTTCTGGACTTCCGGTAGCAAGCACCAGTTCACAGGCTTCGACAATGCAATCTTCACCGCCACAATATCAACACCACCATCACCATAGCCATCATAATCAGCAGCAGCAGCAATCATTTCCGCAGTGGACAATGCCTACCGCCAATCAGTTTAGTAGCAGAAGTAGCAGCAATAATAATCATCATCAACATCATCTTAAACAGTCAGAAACCGACACAAATGATTCAAGTAAGTACCCAAAGTCTTACAAACAGCAAAACTTAAAAATAAAAATAACTTTTTCACTAGAGAGCAAAGGCAAACGAAAATTCAAGACCTACTTGATTGACGAGATTCTAAAGGTGGAGGAGAAAGACAAAGAGATGAAAATCGAAGCGGAAGAGGAGGAAGAAGAGGAGATTGAAGTAGTGAACGAAGAAGAGGATGAAAAGAAGCCATCAGTTTTAGGTCAGCAAAACAAAGAAAAACAAGTCACTTCAGTCAAACTTCAAAGCGGCCAAAATTCATCTTCTGGCAATAGCAACCACAGAATGCTCGCCACCGAACAGCTGCTCAGCTACAGTGCTCAAACGCTGGGCTCCAGTGGCTCTGTGAGCAGTGGGCTTAACAACAATTCAGAGTCAACAAATCGAAATCAACCGAATCAACAGCAACTCTACTACAGCTACTTTTACCAGGCGCTAATGAGCTCGGTGGCTGCATCAACCGGTGCTGGACAATCATCTTCGTCGACGGTTCGTTCGACGTCAGCCACCGTCGCTGATAATAGCAACAACAGCAAGTCTAATCACAAGTCTAGCTAAAAGTTAAGGACAACGAGAGTTTCAAACAAAAAAACATTGGTTCGACTTACCCAAAGGTGGTGATGGTGCCAGTCACTGGCCAACGACAGGAGTTTCATCTTCGGTCCAGTAAGCAAATTTGGTGATGAATGACGACCAGAAAACACCATTATTTGTAGAATCTTCGTTCATAAATCTTCGAAAAGAGATAGTTGGCGACGTTTTAGAACGCAACTAAAACTGCTGGCGAGAGCGAGCAGTGTAAAAAGAAAAACTCATCGCCGGGGGCGTTCGGAGAATACGGACACTTTTCGTTATCACCGGTTTGTTCTTATCACAAATTTTTTATCACCAGTGAATTTCACCACCACCATCTTATTATCATCGGCGCTAATGTGTTTTATGATGTAATAGATGTTCTCTCGGTACTAGATCTACTTTTCCTTCATATCTTCCTCCACCTTCGTCAGCAGCTGCAGATAGCTTCCTCATCCTTATCTTCATCCTCATATTCGACGACCCTCAACATCAGCATTCCAGAGCTCTAACTGCTGGTCACCATTATGGCTTCCATTTCGTCTCTCTACAACAGCCTCCTTCGGCCGATCATTCGCAACCGCCGAGTTCTGGTTCGTTTTAAGTCTTCTTCCTCCTCAAACTCAGACAACTCCTTAAAACCAAAGAAGTCCACTCCAGCAATAAATCACAAACAAATCGTCTACACGCGCACCGGCGACCGCGGCTCTAGCGGCCTTTTCACCGGCGAACGCCGACCCAAGGACGACGCCGTCTTCGAGGCGCTGGGCACCACCGACGAGCTCTCCTCTGCCATTGGCCTCGCTCGGGAGTTTCTCTCCTCTTCAAAACCTTTTCAAGCCACAATCGGCGACCAGCTCCAGACAATCCAATGCACCCTACAGGACCTGCAGTCGACAGTGGCCACGCCAAAGAGCTCGGCTCGGGAAGGACATCTTTTGCGAACAAAGTGGAACGAGGACCACCTCGCCGAGCTGGAGGACTGGATCGACGTTCACAGCGGCTGCCTGCCTCCGCTGCGCCACTTTATCCTGCCTTCAGGTGGTGGGCGGGCTGCCGCCTCGCTGCACCTCGCCCGGGCCATCTGCCGACGAGCTGAGCGCCGTCTGGTCCCGCTTCTAAATGAGGACCTCGAACTGCTTCCCGCTCTTCAGTACCTGAACCGCCTCAGCTCCTACCTCTTCACGGTGGCGCGGGTGGCCGCCCGGGAAGAGGGCTTTGAGGAGACTGTCTACCGAAGACCGAAACTGTCACCTACAGAAAAGGAGAAAGTGGTCGATTAGGTTATTACTCCGGTAGCTTTATGATGTTAATGGTGTGTGTGTTCCCAATGTATCATGATGAATGAGGATGTTCCGAGAATAGAGAATAAAAAAAGAATTCTTTTCAAACGAATGTGAATATTCTATAGCGAACACAGGCCACTTTAGTTCCTGTGCCGACAGCCGAGTGTCTGCGCCAGCCGAAATAGTGCCTCAGCTGATCTTGTTCACACATGTGTTGATATTTTGTGCTGTTGTTGACATCCAGTTCTTCAGTGAGATTCTCCTCAACTTGGTGATCTTCTTTGCTGGTGACAATGGAGCAGCAGCAGCCTTCCGGGGAGGATGGTGCAGGTCAAAGAGAAGACGACGTATCATCGTCAGCATTACCACCACCACCACCACCACCGCGAACAGTCTCTCTGGACGCCGAAGACCTGGACCCGGCGGAGGTGCTCCTACTTGCGGATAAACAACAAAGCAACCTTCTCGTGCAGATCCCTGTCCCCGAAGCTAGGGTCTTCAACAACCTGGCCGAGTACTACAGTCGGACTTTTGCGAAGAAGAAGCAGGAGGAGCATAAACCACCACCTTCGACGGTGATGGACCAGCAGCAAATCAGTGCGACAAAGAGGCCGTTGCAACCACCACCAGAACCAGGACCCAGCAAACCTCGCCGAGGGCCAAAGCGCGACAGTCGCAGTGTCCTGGACAAAATGGCCGAACAGCAGCAAGGCCCGCTATCTCTCCTCTACCGCGCAATGACCAGCGACAGCTTACGAGTTCGAATTCTCGTCCGCCGGCGAAAGGCGAAGCCTCTTCGCACTGAACGCTTCAGCTGGATCAACGGCCACCTCGCCGCCTTTGATAAGCACCTCAATCTGGCGCTGAGAGAGGCTGTGGAGGAGTACGACCACCAGCTTCTAGAAGATAATAATGAAGTGGTGGTGGTAGGCGTTCGCAAGCACACACCACAGCTCTTTGTTCGAGGTGACACAGTGGTCCTCGTTTCGCTGGTGGAAGATGGTGGTCCTTTAAAAGAATCGTCCGACAAGTGATCATCCTCATCGTCATCATCATCAGTGTCCCTTCTGTGATGATTGTTATTGTTGTTGTTCTTTCCATTTGCCACTATCATCATCATCATCCCATTAAACATAACACATGCACTGGTCTTGCAAAGTTGAAGAGTGGTCAGCTGAAGGAGTTCAGTGCAGTGAGAAGGGCGTTGATCATGATCGCCTTCTGCTCGCGGTCCTTTGTCTCCAGCAGCTTCGTCAGCACGTTGCGAACGTAGGCGACGTTGACGGTGCTCATCGAGGTGGGCAAGGCTGTCCCCGTTCCCGTCGTCGTTGTCGTCGAGGATGAGGGTCGTTCCGAGGTCGAGGTCGTCGCCTTGTTGCCCATAAAGTTGCTGTTTAGTAGCTCCAGGTCGGCGATGCGAGACTGCAGTCTGGTTAGCGGGAAAGAAAAGGCGTTCTAAACATAATTTAGAACCAAGAGTGAGTCAGATCACTTACCGGTACTTTTCATTGCTGTACTTCCACTGCAGCTCCCGTATTGAGCACTCGTGTTCACGCACTCGAAGTCTAATGAGTTTGAGGATAAAATATCAGCCAAAAGTCTCAAAAAGATTACATTTACTTACTTGTACTCGGCCAGCTCCAGCTCTCGCCTCGCCAGCTCGTTGACGTAGAAGAGCGAGGTGCTGCCTTCAGGAGGTGGTGGTGCGCTTGAAGTGCTACTGGTGGTGGTGATTATCTGCTGCCCTTGATGGCGATCATCGTCCTCACCATCGTCTTCATCATCGTCGTCCTCATCTTCGGCGACCGTTTCGGAAACGGAGCGCCCTCGCCGCTGGCTCGGAAAAGGCGAGACGACCGCCGTCTCGAAGCTCTTGGAAGCTCGTAACCTTGACTGGAGATTTGCCTCCTCATCTACTTCTTCTTCTTCTTCACCAGTTTGGCAGGCCTTCTCTTGAGTGGAAGTGGTAGAATGAGGACTTCTTTTCGAAAAGCCAGAGTCTATTAAAACCTCAGCTTTCACAGCCGTTGCCGTCGTTTGGCAGGCCTTGTTGCGCAGCTCTTTCTGCTGACTTCGGAGGGAAGTCGGAGGAATGACCGGCGACGACTGCTGCACAGCAGAGGAAGGCGTTTCAAGGCCTTGAGAAAAAGAAGAAGTTGCTCTCTCGGCCGATTTGCTCTCCCTTAGCCGTTCACAGTCTGCCTCGAGACGGGCAATGGTCTCTCGATCTGCGGCCCGCTCCACCTCAACTCTGCCGCAGATGGTGGTCAGCTGGAGGACGGTCTCCTCGAGGTCGGCGATGCGCCGCTGCTGCGTCGCGTCCACCCGTTCCGCACTGGCGATGCCCAGGTTGGCCGCCTGCAGGGCCTCCTTCTCCCTTGCCAGGAGCTTGTAGGCGCGCAGGACGTCCTTCAGTCGGGTCTCGAGCAGCGTCAGCTTCGCCTTCTGCTCCTCCACCGCCGCCGAGTACCGCTCGCAGCCGCTGCAGCCATTGCTGTGGACTGCTTTGGACATCGAGTTGATGTGGTGAGGAGGTGGAGGTAGGCTTTTAGAGAAGGAGTTCCAGGAGAAGGTAATGAAGGCTATAAGTCGAATGAATATCAATGTGGCTCAGCTGAGTTGGAAGATGTTGTGTTTTCACAAACGTAAACATTGCCAGACATGTCATCGAAATGACAAGTGCTCAAAATGTTTTAATTAAATGGGAGAAATTGAATGATCGTGAACAGGTTGATAACGGGTTGAAGTTGGCGACTTTAAACTGTCATAGAATCAGATAAGAAGTTGGCTTTATTCACTGCTGCTGATGCCGTCGCCGCTACATTTCGGCCTTGATGCCGCTGAGAATGAAGCCACTGGAGGCGGCCATGACCATGTCCGGGCGCGTTCGGTCGTCCAGCACCTGGTACTTGCGGAGGAAGGTCTCCGAGAGGCGCAGATAGAGGCACTTGCGCTTCAGCTGGGCGAAGCACGCCTTCAGCGGCTCGATGGACGCGCTGAAGATGACGAAGGGTCGAGAGAGGCCGAGGTACTCGAGGAGAATGTCGGCGATGGAGCCCGGGTCGTGCTCCTTCGTCAGCATCAGCAGGCCGTGCATCTCTCGGCCGCGCAGCAGCTCCTGGGCACGGCTCACCTCCTGCAGTCGCAGCTCCTTCTTCGTTGAAATGGACGGCTGGGCAGCACCGACATCGCCGCCGACCTCAGCAGTGACCTCACCTTCTTCGGTCTTCTTCTTCTCCAGGTCTTCTATCCGACAGACGTCGTCCAGGCTGAGACTGAGAAGGCAGCCGGCGACGGTACTTTGAGGGTAGTTGAGCGCCTGCACTGCCTGCCGACTGCTGCCGCTGGGAATGGTCTCGACGTGCACCTGCACGATGTGCCCCTGTCCGCCGGTGCGCTCCATCAGCGCCGCGCTGAGAATGCCCAGGTTGGAGTCGACCACCATGTAATCGCCGCCCGCCATTACATTGCACAGGGTGAGCAGCTGTGACAGGCTGTCAGTGCGAAGACAGCTAAAAAGAAAGTAAAGAAAACGAATTAGAAAACACACCTAAGTTTACAATTTTTAGTTCTTTTGTTTGTTAAACTTACCCGTTCTTGACCGGTCCTTTTGCGTAGTACATCTCCATCAGGAACTTGATGTTCGGCTTGAGGACGGTGTACAGGTTGACGTACTTCTTCTGCTTCTTCGCCAAATACTTTTGCTGCGAGAACTTGTTCTTATTCTCAAAGGTTGCGCTGTTTTCCACCAGAGTTTTGACTATCTCTTGGCCGGAAACTTCCTTCTTAATCTTCTCAATATCATCTCTGGAGAGCTTCTGTGAGCTGTTTTTGTCGGTTAAAAATCGGTTGTCTTTGGGCTCCGAAGAATCGGTTTTCCTCGAGAGGACGTAGTCGTGAAAGTTGACCAGCTTCAGCGTCCTGTCATTTGTCATCAGCTCAAAAGTCGAGCCAAACTTTTGTCCTTTAAGGGACGCAATGCTGATCTTTTGCTTTCCCATGAAACAGAATCTGCGAGGTTTAAAAATTAGTCAGGAAAAAAAGATAGAATTCTAACGTTTGACATACTTCTCGCTGCCGATTTTTACCAACTTGTACGAGTTTTTATCAAACGTTCGTCGGATGATAATGTACTTTCCCTCGGTGATGATGTCCTCATCATTGGTTGTCTCCATTGGATCACCCGGTTTTCGGCAATTATCATCAAACAAAAAAGACTGATCAAAAAAGAATTTCAAAATCGTCAGGAAAACAAAACATGCTGTCACGTGCAGAAGACGAAATAGTCAGTGATTTCCCGGTTGAAATAGTTGCGAAAAAACATTTTGTTCAGAATCCTCTGGATTCACTGAATCCACAACAAACAATCTCAAGCGCAGCCACCTTATCAAGTATTATCCGATTCCGAGCAGACAACCGAATCGACATCAGTCCGGCAGAATGACATTTATCGTCGACCAACCGGTACCAGTGCCATCGCTGCGATGACCCATCCGGAGACCTTCTGTCTCGGGACCTACTGCGGTCGAGTGATTGCCAATGACACCATCGGCGAATGTGGCGTAAGTTGCTTAGACCTAGTTTCCCCAACAAAACACCCACTTTTCTTTATCAAAGATAATCTAATCATTTTTTCGCATTCCACAACAGGGCTGTCCGCGAGGCTTCAGAGCGGACGATGCCAGCATCTGCAGGCCATGTTCGGAGGAGCTGCAGCTGTACGACTGGATCTACCTGTCCTTCATGGTTATAATCTTCTTTGTGATACAGTGCTTCTTCATTGATCGAAGCATCAAGTCAAACAAGTTCAACTACATCTCCTTTTCACTGTATCTGGCGACCATCTGCGAGTCAATCATTGCGTCAGTGCTTTCCATCCTCCCCTTCACCTCTCAGCACTGGGACTTTAGATTGAAGACCTGCGGCGTACAGGCCTTCTCCGATTGGTACACGCTCTTCTTCAATCCGTCAATCAGCGAGGCAAGCGCGTACTGCACCCAGGAGGCCGTCTACCCGCTGTACTCCATCGTCTTCGTCTTCTACATCGTTTCCCTCTGTCTGGTCCTCAGTCGCCACATTTACTTTCGGTTGGTATGCTTTATTCTCTACTTCATCACCCGATCAAACTACGTCAAACGAAACTACCCCAAAGACAACGTGACTCGGAACACCTACTACATTCTCTACTCGATTCCGGCGTTGATGTTCACGCACGCAATCTTCGGCGGCATTATCTGTAAGTGACCTTTGAGCTTTTGCGCTTGAAATCGTTTTTAAAAACTTCTGCTTTGCCTCTACAGATTACGTCTACCCGTACATGATTCTAATCGGCTCAGTCATTTCGATAGCGGTTCACTACTCGCGCCACATCGATCAAAGTCCGATTCACCTGCTGCAATCGACGCTTCAGTTTCGCAACTTTCTCATCGTCTTCTTTCACTGGCTACTGCACGCCTTTGGCATAATCTCACTAACCGAGTTGAAACGCAGCACCGACTTTCTCTTCTTCCTCCTCATTCCCTTTCCCACCTTCTTCTACATTCTCACGGCCAAGTTCACTGATCCGGCGGTGCTGTAGGGAATGTGTGTGTCTACTAGCTGTACAACCACCAACTACCGATGATGATGAATGGTACAAAACAACTCCACTTATTGACAAACGTTAAATAAATACTCGTTATATTTATTGTAATATGGTATTGCTGCAAATTTTTAACAGAGGGGGAAAAGAAAACAGGAGGAGGAAAAGGAGGAAATGAAGGAAGAAACGGTGATTGATAAGCAAACATTTAACAACAATGTGGTCAGTGAGAGATTGTGTAGAGAGTGGATTGTTCAGCTTGTGTGTCCCAGGTTGTATCACAGGTCGTACGTTTTCATTCTGCACATGTTCTTCTTACACATAGAACTTCATGGTCGGCCGCAGCTCGTACTCCAGCTGCTCATTTCGATACACCTCCATCTCCTGAATTAACAGTAGTGTTAATGAAAGCAAGCAAACTCCAGCAAAGACCTACCGTTTCAATGTACTTCTCCAGCTCCTGTGACTCCTTCTCGTGCGTCTTCTTCGTCCGCTCCCGCTCCTTGTCCTGCTTCAGCGCCGCCCCCTTCCGCTCCTCAATGAACTTCTTGGTGTTGTTGCTGTTCTTCTCCTTCAGCCGCCTCTCCTTCTCCGCCTTGTTGCGCAGCGTCTTGTCGTTGGCCACCTCCTTCGCCGTGTCCACCGAGACCTTCGCCTGTTTCGCCTTCATCTCCTTGTTCTCCCGCTCGAACATCGTCTCCAGGTGCTTGATCTGCATCGCCTGCCAGCTGAGCAGAATCTTCCGCAGGCTGTCCGCCTCGGCGGCCTTCTGCGCCCGGTACAGCTCCCACTCCTCCTGGTGGAGGCGGTCCAGCAGCTCGCTCCACTGCTTCACCTGCCCCAGCACCGCCTCCTTCACACCGGCGTCCTGGCCCAGGTCGGCCACATGCGCCTTGTCCGCCACCTTGGTCGCCTTCTCCATGGCCAGGCACTGGGTCTTCTGCACGGCGCCCTTCTCCTTCTGGTGCTTCTTCCGCAGCGCGTCCATGTCCTTCTGGTGCTTGCGCAGCAGGCGCACGAAGAACTTGTCGTAGCGGAGCATGTCCACGGTGAGGAACTCCATGTGGTAGTCGGCCGCACGCCGCCCGTCCTCCAGCAGCTTCGCCGCGGCGGCGTCCTTCGCGTGGTCGCCGTGACAGCCACCGCCGCCGCCGCCGCCCCCTCCTCCTCCGCCGCTTCCGCCGCTGTTCTGCGCCTTGATGTCCGTCTCCTCGATGCCCATCGCCTTCATCTGGTCGATGCGCTTCTCCTGGGCGCTGATGAAGGCCCGCGGGTCGGAGAGGGCGTCCATCAGGTCGCCCAGGCCGTCCGGGACGTAGATCTTCAGCTCGATGCAGATGAAGCAGGAGGCCAGGGAGAGGGGAAAGTTGCCCTCGGTGCGCAGGGAGATGTGCCGGTAGCCGGCCTGCAGGCCGTCCAGCGGGAGGATGCGCTGGCCGAGCATCTTTGCGTTCTCGTCGTAGACGGCGATCCGAAGGACGGCCAGGTCGGGCAGGACGACCTTCCGAAAGACGAACGGCTCCTCGTTGTAGACGGGGTTGAGGCCGTTGCCGGGCACCATGCGCGTGCGAAACTCCTTGCGAATGGTGTCCGTCGGCAGGCCGTACATGTCCACCTCGACGTAGGTGCCCACCTTCTTGTCGGAGAGAAACTGGCCGCTGATGACGCGCACCGAGCACTGGGCGGCAATGACGCCGTCCACCGGCGACTCGGCGAAGGGGTCGAAGATGCGGTCCTTGCGACGCATAAAATCCGGCTTGAGGAGGTAGCCGCAGCCGCCGTTGTACTCGAACTTGCCCTGGTTCAGCTGCATCGGCAGGTCGGAGGTCTGAAAGTTGAGGGCGACCATCTGACAGCCGGCGTTCCAGAAGATCTGCGGGAGGAAGTTGCTCGAATCGGCGCGGGTGCCCTTCGGGTAGATGCGACTCAGCTGTCGTTTGTTGTAGTTCACAAACTCAATGGCCTGCGTTTTCAGCAGATTGAGGGCGTTGTTCTCCGCAAAGGAGGACATGTGAAAGCTGAAGAAGTGGGAGTAGTTTAGGTGTTACTTATTAGAATTTTTATGAATTTTAATTTGACTTACTGAATGTCCCGCTCCTCGGCAATGTCGAAGCTCTGGAACTTGATTGGCTGTGCGTAGTTGACCAGTGAGGAAAGGTAGGGATGGATGTGCAGCGTCGCTCCGGTGTACCGGTAATTGGCCATGGCGATCTGCTCGGGCTCCACGTACTCCTTGTGAAAAAGAGATTTCAATTTATTAATGGTCTGAAATAGAAGTTTGGTCAAAAGCCTGCTTACTTTCTTATCAGCACCATCGACGAGCCATTCAAGTGAGGTGTCAAGCAGTGTGCTGGCCGTCACCTCGCCCCCACCTCGGCCACTACACAGTGTCGCCACTTTGCCGTTACTTAGATCATCGGCAGTCAGTATTGCGTTGGGATCTTCGTTCTCGTCGTCATCATCCGCCGCCAGTTGACCCTTCTTCCACAGCTCCAGCTCGACTGAGTGCGGGAAAATGTTAGCAAATCAGCCCAACCGTAATGTAAACAAACAGACTGACTGACCTTTCTCCTCCTCCTGGTTGAGGCGCTTATTCTTGATTAGAATCTTAAACTTGAGATCATTCGGACTGGGCAGCGGCATCTTCGGCTCCAGCGGATAGTTGGGCAGTGGCTCGTGCAGCAGCAGGTCGCCCAGGATTTCGCTGCAGTACTTTGCCAGCTTGTACTGCTGCTTCTTGCTACAATGCAGTTGAGAAGGGTTGTTGATTGAGGGTAAGTAAGTGCCACTCGCCAGTCAAGTCAACTTACCTGCAGTGATTTTCAAACGACAGTATGACCGGGTACTCCGAGGTGACGAAGGCGCAGTCACGAATGGCGTAGATGACGTCCTAATGAAGAAGAAGGTTTTAGAAAAAAACTTGATTTTGACAAGGGCATTTTTTCACCTTGAAAGCAATATCGGTGCACATGGCCTTGCCGTGCGTGATGATGGGCTCTTCCTCTTTGCCGTCCCAGCAGTCCAATTCGATGCACCGACATCCAGCGAGCAGCACTTGCCGGTACCTAAGATGGAGAAGAGTACAATGGTCAGTAAAAGAAAAACCAAAAGAACCAAAAGAATTGTTGGCACTCACATCTCCACAGAGGACTTGCCGCCGAACTGGCGGCCAATGAGGTAGGTGTTGTGACTGGAGTTTATGTAGAAGTGCGACAGCGTCTGGTTCATGTCCATGTAGATGTCGAGGCGGTCGAGGAAGACCGGCGCATTCTCATCCGACATCAGGTACCGAATAAAGCCGTCCTGTGAGAGGAGGCCCTGTTTGGTCAGCTCCGTGTTCGGCTCGTAGGCGGTGATGATCTCCTGGACGCGCTTCTCATCGTAGAAAGGGTGAAGGATTTCATTTAAACGAGGGTCTCGTTGGCGCTGGAGTGAAAAATTTGAGAAATAGAACTTTGTTTGTTTGTTTACAAAAACAGCTGCTGCTTACGTCATTGAGAAATTCGATTAGCTGCTTCACCGAGATGTACATTGACTTGTTTTGCGTTCTGAAAAGCATCGATGTTCTAAGTGTTATGATTAAAAGCCGACAGCGAATTGCTTACATTGAGTTGAACAGCTCCTCAATGTCACTTCGAGGGCAGATTTTGTGGTACAGCTGGTAGAACTTGTCAAAGGTCCAGTCGCCCGGATAGATGGTATCGTTCTTGTCAAAGGGCAGTCCCACCTCTTTCAAGCACTGGTAGATGTACTTCTCCGTTTTGCCCGAGGCAAAGGTCTTTGCCACGCTCTTTACTGGAATGTCGCCGTTGGCGTCCGTCACGAAGCCTAGCTTCATCCAACTGAGTGATGGAAAGCACAAATAAAGTAAGTTTTTGATTAGACAATTAGCAGTGCAACTCACTGTTTCTTCAAGCAGGTCATCGGACAGACGTTGTTGGCTTTGTTATTGTTAGTGATTGACCGAAGGCCTTGTTGCCATGTCTGCATGTAAGGTAAGGAAAACTGGTCAGTGATTCCAAAAAAAAGTCATTCTCTCTAACCGTAGCAATCTCTGCACTGCGCGCCACAATGTGCATGTAGTTGATGTTGACCATGTCAGTGCCGCTGCAGATGGTCAGCGACAGCTCTTCCAGGTTGCCATTGCCGTTGATGCGGTTCTGCAGCTCTGCCAGCAGACGAACGTCCTTCGGCACACCGCCAGCGCGGATGTCATTCACCTGACACAGTTCTAGCACCTGTCCTTCCTGACGGTGTAAACAGGGGAAAGGGTTTGGCCTTTTAGAAACACACAACTTTTCTCAAAAACCACAACCACTTACCCTGCCCTCTGACTTCCAGTAGACGAAGAAGGCAAACTCGTCCACCCGAACGGTGGCATCTGGTTCGTAGATGATTTCACCCTTTTCCTGAGTAATACAACAGAAATTGGTATCATTTTGATCCACCTGATTGATTAACTCACCTCTTCCCAGATGTCAAAGTGCGAGCCCAGCAGAAACTCCGCCGGCACTGGTCGCTGCCAGTTGAACTCGTACGCCTTTGTCATGTTGCTGGGGCTTCAGGTAACAACAACAGCTGCTGCTGTACAACAAAAAAAAGCTGCTTAGTTTCGTTCAATCATTGTTTGTGTGTGTGTCAGAAAGAGGATGAAGGCTGTAGGCAGTTAGAATTGTCGAATGTGCCGAATGTGCTTCGCTGATAATTGGCACTGCTGCTGCTGCAGGCGGCGATGCTTGTCGTGCATTGTAATGCCCAATTTAGCAGCGGCGGCGGCAGTGATAGTGAAAAGAGAGGGAGAGCGAACCAGGTGAGACCAGACAAGCGAGAGAAAGAGAGATCGGTCTACCAGCGCTGGCCTTGACTGCTGCTGTCACTGCTGTGGCTGAGCTGTCTGTGTGTGTGGTTGAGCTGCCCCAAGTGCTTGCACTCCTCTTGCTCGGATTGATCAACAAATGAGAAAAAAGAGGTACAATTGTAGATGAGATTCTTGGCGCGGATCGATGACAGCAGCTGTCTGATGAGTGTGTGAGTGTTGAAATTTCTCAGACTGAATCAGCCTGAAAAGCGAGTGCTCGGTTGCAACATTGTGAATGTGGTGCAGGGAGGAAGAAGAAAAAGAAGAAGGTCCGAGGAAAGAGTGAGTGCCTGCGACTACCACCACTTTCTGGTAGTGCTGCGCTCTTCAAACGGCACTCTGCTCTTTCAGTGTGTGTGTGTGTGTGTGTGTTTTGTTTATGATCCTTTTCAGTGGCAAGAGGAAGGAAGAGAGAGAGAGAGAAAGAGAAGCGACCGAGTGCTGTACGATGGCACCGTGTTCACGGCGATCGGTTGTATATAGCCACCGTTCGATGTGCTCCGAAGCACTGCCACTGCAGCTGACAGTTGCAGCCACTGCTGTTTCTGCTGTTCTTGTACCGCAAACACACACACACACACTCAGTTTTCACAGCGTTTGACTCTACGACAATGACGATGGCAAATGTTGCCTGCAGCAGCACCAGTCAGCCAACCAGCCAGCACGATCACCGCTCTTTCATGACCGCTACACCGCTCGGCACCGTACATTTTGTACACCGTTGTACGGTGGTGCTGGGCGATGAGGAAGAGACTGCCTGGCTGCCTTACTGCCGCCGAATGCCATCGAGGATGGAGATAGCGACTAGAGGGAAGAAGACGGTGAAATGAAAGAAGAGGAAAAACGAAATGTAAAGCGAACACAAATAGTGCCTGCTGGCTGCTGCGGCTGTCAGTCGTATCACAGCTTCCCCCTCTTTTCCTTTCCCTTTCCATTTCTCTCTCTTTAGCATCACTTTACTTTTCCCCTTCAGCATTGGGCATTGGTGCGTGTGGCACAGTGTTGTCTTCGGTGTTATCCCCGTGTGAACAACCAACTCGAAGGCACCGTTGCCGTTGCCTGAACTGCCACAGAGTCAGAGAGAGTAGAAAAAGAGCGAGTAGAGTAGAGTCGGCGATTAGCCGCCGTACAAGCGGCGCACAGGCCGTGAAAGCATCTAAGCGAAACGGTGATTGAGCAGAGCGAACACAGAGTGAGTGAGTGTGTGTTGGCTGGTACAGTTATTGTACAGCTGCTGATGCTGCTGCTGTACAGTTGTGAGGTGCACGATCAACTAGGAAAGAGGAGATGCATCATAAATCAGCCCTTCGACGTTTCGCCCGGTGATGATGATGATGATGATGGGGATGAGGGTGAGAAAGAGCGGGGAGGGGATGATACTCATCGGAAGTTGCACTTGCATACTACCACACACACACCAAGACAAACAGCAGCTTTTTTGCTTGTTTTTTCGCCTAGTGTTTAGTGGTTGGTGTCAGTTGGCTGGTTGACGTAAGCAGAAGCGTCTGCGACGAGTTTTATTTGCTTCAGGCGCAACTGCTGCTGCTGCTGTTGCCGCTGCTTCTGAACTACTAGGTAGTTTATTGTCTTTTCTTTGTATTTGGTACAGCTGCTGCTGTATTATGCACAACAGTTACAAGAGAAAGAGAGGGGGACAGGTAATTTACAGCGATTTCAGCGAAAGTAGCAGCAGTGATGGCCTGGCAGACTGCTACGAAACTGCTGCTCATAGGCGTCAGTGGACACTTCTGTACAGAGACAAAATCAGGGGACAGGTCGTGAGCGTGAAAAGGGAGAGAGAAAGAGAAAAAGGGAGGAAATTACTGGAAAGGTAGTGTACAGGTAGGGTGGGCGCCTGAGGCGACGGAAAGGTGGGTGAGATGAGATCATGACAGCCATCAATTGATGGACACATTCATTGTCTTCGGGGGAAGAGGTGGTACTAGGAAAGAAAGAGAAACCACTTCCGAAAGCTGAGCTGAGTCGTCGAGGGAGAAAGAGCACACAAATACACATCATTGGCTCCTCTGATCTTTCCGCCGCTAGTGTCAACATCATCATCATCATCGTCAAATTCATACAAAAATCGTGGTAGCAAAATAATGGGGGTAATCTGAACAAAAGAAGAAAGGAGGAGGAGGAGGAGGGGGATGTATAAAGAACAAAGAAATCAACAGTGTCAATGTGGTGTGTGTGTTTGCCGTTTGGGCAGCTACGCCGCTAGTAATAACAATAGTATAGGATGTATATCACAAACAACAGCCAGATTTGGTGGGGTGGTGTATTGTACACGGGGGGAGGAGGAAATGGTATGGGAAAGGGGTGAAACAGTTTGGTGGTGGTCAGTGGTCAGTCTGTGTTTTGGTCTGGCGGGTATGTGACCACAACAAAGGTGTTCATTTCACTGCTGTGAGTTCTTGGGCGGGGTGAACAACTAGTAATGTCACACTGAACTGACCTGATTTTTCACCGACCGATCGATCGACTCACAAAACAAAACAGCAGCTGAATATATTGCAGCGTGAGAATGTGAACAGGTGTAAGTGAGTGAGTGTAAGAAAGTGTGTGAGTCAACGGGAGTGAGTGAGTGAGAGGATGAGTGAAAAGTCAATCAGGTGAAGTGAAACAGGTGAACAAAAACAATAGTAGTAAAGAGTGCAGTAATAACAATGGGCGACAGTAGAAGAAACAAAAGAACAACAACAGCAACAACAGAAGTAGAAGAAGAGGAACCAAAAAAAGAGGGAAAAAAAGGGAAAGTAACTTGGTGGTAACTTTGGAAAGGAAGAGAGAGAAAGGGAGAGAGAAAAACAATGTAGCCAATCACCGGAATCATTAAAGCAGAGTTTGAGAGCAGTGTGAATTGCACTTGATAAAGGGAAAAGTGGTCCGAATGGAAAGAGAGAAGAGTTGAGTGTGTTGAGGAGGGTGCTGATCGGTGTTTTTGCGTGGGCTGAAGCCCACTGAAGTAGCCCGCAGCAGTACGGTGGTGGGTTTGAGTTGGTGGCGGTGGTGATTGTGCAAACATACACAATACACAAAGACACAATCACATTCTATTTTGCCTGTACAGTCTCTAATCAGTGAGTAGCAGCAGTCAGACTACGCCGACTTTGCCGGGAGGTACGTCTGGAGGAAGAGACCGATGTCCATGCGGTACGTCTGGCGCATCTGCTCGACCTTCTCCTCGAATGCCTTCCGCCGCCGACTGACCATCGTCCGCTTCTCCTCCTCCACCGACCGCTTCACCTCCTCGTGCTTCAGCCGCAGGTCGGTCTCCAGCTTGGCGTGCAGTGTCTTGAAGCGCTGCCGCTCGTTGACCGCCTGGTCAATCAGCCGCTGCTGCAACTCGCGCTTGATGCGCGCCAGCTCGTTCTTGTCCTTGAACTTCTTCGAGACGGCCACCAGCTCCTCCTTGTTCTGGTTCTCCAGGCGCTTCATCAGCACGGCCACCTCCTTGTCGTGCAGCGTCTTCAGCGTGGCAATCTGAGCGCTCTGCGACTCCTCCGTCACCTTGTCAAAGGCCGCCGAGAGCTGCGGGAAGAAAAAAGGGAAGATCAAATTGAAAAGGGGTAAAGTGGTGATATATAGCAGACTGAGCAATCGTACCTGTTCGTGGTACTTGAACTCAAACAGCTTGAACTCCTCCTTGTGCTGCTCAATGAGGAGGTTGAGCACCGCGTCAGAGTAGGACTTTTGGAGGTCGCGCACCTAGACAGATACGGAGGTAAACAAAAGGAGGAAAGTGAGAAGGGAGGGAGAAGGGAAAGCGATCGGACAACAGTCAATATTGACACAATCTCTTGTTTCTCTCTAGCAGTGTTGCCGCTGGCAACAGCTGTAGCACAAAAAAAGTCCGCTTTGAAATCTCCGCGTCTGCTGCTCACCTTGCTGTTGTACTCATCCTCAAAGACCTGAATGTCAATAACGCTCGTCCGCTTGGATCTGAAAGCAGAAGAGGAAAAAGAAGAAGAGTGTGAATAGTACAAAAGCTGACCACAAAAGCCCTGCAAACAAAAGACAGCGGCCAAAAATCAAACCGGCCCTCAACACCGACACCGGAAAGCAAACAAACAGGCAAACAGGCAAACCACACACTTCAGCACACAGAACTTACCCATCGGCATTCTTCTTGATGCTTTTCGAGGAGCCTCCACTGGCCAGCTTCTTCTGCTTCTCCAGCGCCTGCATCGCCTTCTCCTCCTCCGCCAGGTAGCTCTCCCGACACTTCTCCCGACTCTTGTCGTACTTCTTCGCCAGCCCGGCCACGTCCCTCTCCAGCTTCGCCAGGATCTTCTGCACGGCCTTCGCCTGGCGCAGCTTCTCCAGCGGCTCAGCGCTGAGGATCGCCTCGCTCGACTCCAGCAGCGACGGTATCTTATCGAGGACGTAGTCGTCAAAGACCTTCATCGAGGTGGTCACCTTCCGGTTGAGGGTGTCCTGGCGACGCATGCCACCTCCGCCGCTTCCAGTACCACCTCCACTGAAGCTCTTGTGATTGGGTGAGCCGACCTTTGAGCCGCCGCTGGCGCCGCCATTCAGCGCCTCCGACCTGGCCGTCTCCGACTTGGTGAGGTGTGGATGATGGCCACCAGCACTACCAGCAGCACTGCCATAGGCATTACCGCTGCCGCCCTCATTGAGCGAGTGCACATCTCGAATGTACTGCCGCAGCGAGTCGTCCTGGTCGTGTGATGATCGACTGAACTGCTGATTCTGCTGCTGGTAGGCTTCCGCCGCCGTCGTCGGCTGTCCGCCACTTCCGCTGGAGACTTTGGAGGTGGCCGAATTTGGATGATGACCACCACCACCTCCTCCCGCCCCTCCTCTTTCGCCTCTTTCGCCTCCTCCGCCGCCGTCCTGTGCCGCATTGAGAGCGGCCTCGTCCGCTTCGTCCGTGAGCGCGAGCAGCTGCTTGGCGTGCTTCTCCACCATCGACTGGTAGGCGATGGGATTGGCGAGGGCGTCGGCCAGCTCTGACAGCCCGTCCGGCACGTAGTCCTTCACGGTGATGTGCACGAAGAGCGTGGCCAGCGTCAGCGGCTGCAGCGACTCGTTGCGCAGGGAGATGTGCCGGTAGCCGGGCCGGAGGCCGACCACGGGGAGGATGCGCGTGCCGATGAACTTGCCGTTCTCCTCAAAGACGGCGATCCGGAGGCAGGCGAGGTCGGGCAGGACGACCTTCTTGAAGACAAAGGGTTCCTCGTCGTAGATGGGGTTGAGGCCGTTGGCGGGCACGATTCGGGTGCGCTTCCGACGGACGGTGTCCGCCGGCAGGCCGTACATGTCCACCTCGACGTAGGTGCCCACGCGCTTGTCGCAGAGGAACTGCCCGGAGATGATCTATTCCGGAGAGAGATTAGGAAGAAGGAGGGCAGGGCAGGGCAATAGAGAATTACTATTAGTATTCGAAAAGTAGTATTAACGAAATTGTGCCTGTCATCGCCTGTCAGCGCGCGCCTGACTTTCTCCTTTTCTCTTGGTAATAAATAAACGGCCGTATATGGTAGTAGTAGTACACGTACCTTAATGGAGACCGTGCCGGCGATGATACCATCGACGGTGGACTCGGTGAAGGGGTCGAAGCGGCGGTCCTGTCGGCGCATAAAGTCAGGCTTCAGCAGATAACCGTTGCGCCCATTGTACTCGAAGATGCCCAGATTGAGCTGCATTCCCAGATCTGCCCCCAAAGAGAGTGAGTGAGTGAGATAAATCATAGCATTAATGGTAATCGACATTCCGGCTGTACGATTGCCGCCGCCGTACAGCACAACAGAACTGCAAACATTAAAAGGCGTCACCACCGCCACCGCCATTACCACCACCACTACGACCACCTACCCAGTGTCTGAAAGTTGAGCGCCACCATTTGACAGCCTGCATTCCAGAAAATTTGCGGCATGTAATTGCTCGAATTGACGCGTGTTCCCTTCGGATAGATTCGGCTCATTTGCCGCTTGTTGTAGCTGTGTTGTGAGGTGGGAAAGAAGGGAAGGGAGAAGGGAAGGGAAAGGGCGAGCGTAAGCAAGAAAGATGATGCAGATTAGCGGTCCCGAGGGAGGTGCACACAAATTGCCAGCAGGAGGAATGCCAGCAGCAACGGAACTGAAAATAGCAGTGGTAGTAGTAGTAGTACTCACTTTACGAAATCAATCGGTCGCTCCTTCAGCAGGCTGGTGCTTTGCGTCTCATCAAAGGACGACACCTCGAAGCTGCGATCTCGCTCTGCGAGTGTGTGTGCGTGTTGGCAAGAAGATATCGGTTATCAGTGCTCTTTCACTCACACACAGACATTGGCCAGCACTTACTTTCCGCAAGCTCGAATGCGTGAAATCGAATGGGCTGCACGTAGATGACCAGCTCGGACATCTCCGAGCCGGCCTCCGGCTCTTTGGAGCCGCCGCCGCTGGCCGCTGCGACGGCGGTGGCAGCAGGAGCGCTAAGATCGGCAATGGAGTGCTCCTCAATGACGTCCTCGTCCTCCAGACTCGAGTCAGAGTCGGCGTCGTCGATATCACAGCTGGAGTTTTTAATAATGTTCGAAGTGGTGGCGTGTGGAGTGGTGCTGCTGCTGTTGCTGCCTATGTTGGCAGGTTGAGGCTGGGGCTGGCTGTGGTGATGGTGGTGGTGGTGGTCACTGACCGGGGTGGTGTTGCTGCTGCTGTCCACGGTGTTGGGGGAGGAGGAGAGCAGGAGGAGATCATCGGTTGAGTCGGGCATCTGCTGCTGCAGCCCTCCGGACGGTCCCGCCTGACTGGAGCCGCTGGGACCGCTGTCGTCGCTGTTGCTCGTCACCAGCTCCGGCCGAGTGTCGTAGGTGGAGGGCGAGGCGTTGGCCGAGGCTGAGGCTGAGCTGGTGGTGGTGGTTGCGGCGCCCCCGGTCAGGGGCACGTGCTGGGGAGCACTGGCTGTGGTGGTGCTGGCAGTGCTGATGCTGCTCTGGTCCTCGAAGGTCATTGGCGTGTTCGTGCCCGCCATCAGCGGGGCGGAAATGTTGACAGCAGTGGCAGTGGCAGCCGTCGGTGGAATGTTCTTCGTCTTTCGATTGCGCTTGTAGTGCTTCTTCTTGTTTTTGATGATAATCTTTCGCAGAAACTGATTCGGCGAGGGCAACGGCACGCCCGGTTTCAGCGGGTGGCCGGGCAGCGGCTCCGTCAGCAGCATCTCGCCGAAGATCTTCCGACAGTAGGCGGCCATCTTCGCCTGCTGCTTGCTGCTGCAGTGGTTCTCAAAGGAGAGAATCACCGGGTACTCGGAGGTCTTGAAGGAGCTCTCGCAGATCGCCTCCAGCACCTCCTTCAGCGGCACGTCGGTGACGACGGTGTAGCCGTGGGTGATGATGGGCTCGTCGTCGGAGCGGCCGTTCCAGCAGTCCAGTTCGATGCAGCGACAGCCGGCGAGCAGACACTGCCGGTAGATCTCGACGCTCGACTTGCCCGTCAGCTGGTGCCCGGTGAGGTAGGTGTTGTGGCTGCTGTTGATGAAGTAGTGGCTCAGCGGCTGGTCCATGTCGCTGTTCAGCTCAAACTTGTCCGAGGGGACGATGGCGTTGTCGGCGCTCATCAGGTACCGGAGAAAGCCCTCAAAGGAGAAGAGGCCCTTCTGGGCGAGCTCGCGCGACGGCTCGTACTGCTCGATGAGGTCGTGCGCCCGGGAGCGGTTGGCGTACGGGTAGAGAATCTCATTCAGCCGTGGGTCGCGCTGCTCCTTGTTGAGAAAGTCCACGAACTGGTCGACGTTCATCACCTTCTTCTTGCTGGCGTTGGAGCAGCTGTTGCACATCTTCTCGAAGATCTCCATCACCTCGCTGCGGACGATGAGGTGCTTGTAGAAGTCAAGAAACTTCTGCAGGTTGATCTTCTCCGGGTGGATGGTGTCCGCCTGCGGTGGAGGTGGTGAAACATGGAAAGAAAGGGAAGGGAAAACAAAGTTGACAGGCAGAGAGGCAAACAAACAAACAGAATAGCATTTGCAAACGTTAGCATTAGTTAGTCGTAAAACAGTCAGTTGCAGTAGTCGTAAAAAAGAGCTGCACTGGCAAGAAAGCACAAAAAGGCTAAAAAAACTAAAATTATGCTTGCCTTTCCCGAGGGTAGATCACAGGCTTCAAGGGCCTTTTCAATTCTCTTTTTGTCGTCTTTGTGGCTGGCAAACATCTTCACGACGCTGCAAGTTAGATTAGGAGGAAGGGAGGGAGAGATACAGATAGAGAATGATTAGCACTTTAATGGCCCAACTGATGACTGCCTCCTTTCCTCCCTTTCTTCTACTTCGTAGAAGGCAGTGGTCACCCTGCTGCTGCACAAGACACAGACACACTTACTTTTTAACGGGCAGTCGGCCATCTCGATCTGTCATCAGCAGCAGTCTCGTGTGCGCCTTCTCCAGGAACCTGTACACCGAGGCGTTGATGGCCATCAGATTGTACGCCATCTTCAGTATTTCATTCGTCCAAAGCTGAGAAAGAGAAGGGAAAAAAGGGGAAGGGAAAAGGATGAGCAATTGGTGCTAATTGAAAGTGACTGTCTGTCTGACTACTCACTTGAGCAGTGTCTCTCGAATCAGTGCAGAAGTTGATGAAGCTGACATTGACAAAGTCTGGCCCGTAGACGACGGTGAGCGTCTTCTCCTCCAGCGTCTGCTCCTGCGGGCCAATGTTGATCGATTCCTTCAGCTTTCCCTCCTGTGTGTGTGTGAGTGTCATGGGACAATGAGAAAGAGAGAGAGAGAGAGAGAAGAAGTACGTGACTTGACTTGATTCACACACAGCACATTTTTACAGCAGACTACTACTCGGATCATCACATCATCATCACATCATCATCATCACTTACACTTCTGGGCGTTCGGGCGTACTTGCCCGTCCTCGTGTCGCGTATGCTGGAAATCTCCAGGAATTCAGTGTCCTGTGAGGAAGAGCAAAAAAGAGACATAACTGATGCTGCTGCTGCTAAACTCTCTAAGGTCGGCTAATCACACCACCACCACCACCACTAACCCCATTCTGGTCGATCCAGTAGAGGAAGAAGCTGTTTCTGTCAACTTTCAGCGTGACTGGAATGCCAACGCCAGTGTCCTAAGGGGGTCGTACAGTAATCGTTATCAGTAAGAAAGAGAGAGAGAGAGAGTGAGTCAATGAGGTAATGAAGCAGTGTGTGCTCTGCCGAGTAGTCAGCTGAGAGCAGTCAGCTGTCACCGCGTCGGGCCCTGGGTGGAATGTAAACAAGTGGCCAACATGTGGCCAGTGGAAGACCTCTCGCTACTTACGTCGTCCCACTTGACAAACTTGCTCCCGTCCAGCAGTTTGGGGTGCACCTGTGAGGTGCTGCCGCTGCTGCCGGAGCCGCCGCTGATGCTCGACTTGGACGTCATCGTGTGCGCCACCGTTCCCTTGGCACTGGACATCATCATCGCCTGCTTGCAAGGTGATTGTAGTACTACAGGTGTGGCTGAGAAGATGATGATGATGATAGGAGCTGAAGGAGAGGATGGCTGATGACTGTTCACAGCAGTGGCGGAATGGAATGTTGGGGATGAGCTTTGAGTTGAGGAAGAGGAGGAGGAGAATTATTGCGATTGAGTTTCAGCTGAGCGTCATCAGAGCGGCAAGAGAAACAAAACTGCCGTTGCCGGACTGTAAAGAAGAAGAAGAAGAAGGGAAAAAAGAAAGTGGAAGGTGCACTGCTTTTTCATTCAGCCAGCAGACGACATGCTTCTGGTGCTTCAGGTGACAGGTGGTGGTGGTCGTGGTGGCGGTGTCGGCGTCGGTGGTGACTGGTGGTGGTCAGGTGTGCCTGTGCAGTCAATGACTAGTGCACTGGCAGCCGCAAAGGTGTCTGCCAGTAGTGCATCTCCAGGTGGAACGCAAACAAGTTGAGAATGAACTGCGGCTGCTAGCAGTACTAGTAGTAGTAGTAGTAGAAGTGGCCGTGGCCGTGGCGGCAACAGAACACGAAGAAGTAGAAGAAGAAGAAAATGCCGGTGGTGGTGTTGTTGTTGTTGCGGCTGAGAAGGAGATGATGAGGATGGCGATGACGATGGCGATGGCTGAATGAATGGGGTAAATGGCGATTCGATTGGGTCTGACTGCAGCAATTAGAAATGATGCCGCTGTTGCTGCTGCTGCTGCAGGATGTACTGCTCTTGACTAGTGTTGATGTCGTGTCCGAGCAGATAAGGCTGAGTAGCAACAATGTAAACACGAGGATAAATAGCTGCGCTCGCCGTCGCCGACGACGCCGCTTGGAAACATCTTAGATAGCCAGCCAGTGAGAGAGTAGGTAGTTAGGAAGGTAATTAGTCAGGCAGGTAGATCCAAGCGGACAGAGAATACTGCTGCTGCGGTTGCTGTGGTGCCAACAGGACACTCTGAAGAAGAAGGAGTGCTCGAGGTGACAGGAGGTGCTGCAGCTGGCAGGCGGCAAACAAGCTGGCTATGGCGATAATCCAAAAGAGATGGATGCAAAGCTTCACCAGAAAGAGTGTCCGTCAGGCAAAGTCAGCAGCGAAGAGTGACAGCACAAGTGTTGTTGTTGTTGTAGTTTCTGTTGCTGTTATTGCTGGCTGATGATGCGGTCTGATGATGTACGGTGGGTTGCTCCTTCTTCTGCTGCAGACGATGGTGGTGATGGTGGTGGTGGTGCAGTTGGCCATAGTGGGTTCGTGCACAGAAGGGAATGCCAACACACTAACTCAAAACACACACATAAGCACACTATATCACCTGCAGAAGTTTTCGACCAAGATGAACAGATGTGATGCCAGTGGTCCTCCTGAAGTCGCAGCAGAGGACATCACACACACACTCACACAGAAGGTGCTCATGTGGATGATGGCCCAAATGCAAATGAGTCCTTTTCAGTGAGATGCTTCAGGGGAGATGCCGATGCTGAAGATTATGATGATGATGATGATGATGATGGCGGTGAGAGGTGGTCAGGCGTACATGGTAACGGACGGCCACAGCAAACACACAGACACAGAGCACAGGTCAGTGGTGGTGGTGGTCGTTGCAGTAGTGGATGTGCAAGTGGCTGTTCATCAATTAGCAAAAAGTAAATGAGAGAAAGAGTGAGAGAGCGAGCAAGTCAACGTGACTGTGCTCACTCGGCGTGATTAGCAGTGGCTAGTGTCCTGCTGTGATGGTGCTGCTGCTGCTGCTGCATTCAGCGATGCTAGTGCATCATTCGGCAGCAGCTGCGGACAGAATCGGGTGCTGCTGCTGTTGGTCCACTCACACACTTTGCCCGTGAAGGAATGAACGGTGGTAGTCTTGCGGGAGAGGGAGAAAGGAGCGTTGATCCAAAGGAGTTGGCAAAGTTGAGTGAAGAAAGAGTAAAGTGGGCAACAAAGTTGCACTTTGTCGTCGGCGGCGACGTCGGCGACAGCGACAGAATCCCCGCGACAGCCGCGACTGCGAAAGAGGTGGTGGTGGAGATATCGCGCGCGCGACTTGGAGCAGCAGCTGCAGCCTGCCTCACTGCCTGGTGTCTGTCTGTCTGCCTGCAAAGCAGAGCAGAGCTTCTGGTTCAATTCAACTGGCAGCAGTGGGCCCCTCACCACCGAATGCTGCTGCTGATGCCCATCAGTGAGCCAGAGAGTGCAGCTATGTCTGTGTGTCTGTGTGTCACAGTGCACTGCCGCCGCCGTCGTTGCCGTTGTCCACTGCCCTCTCTCTGCAGTTCGGATGCTCTCTTCTCTGGTCTTCGGTGTTTTGGTTCCCTTTCTTTCTCTCTCCTTCTCTTTCGGTGGTTGTGTGTGTCACACAGAAGATCTGCCTGCTAGCTGGCTGCAGGCTGGCTGGCTCAGATGAAGAAATAGCTCTGCGATGAGGCGACGATGTACGACGAGGCCTGCTACTTCTGCTACACAGTAGTACACGCTCTTTCTCCTTTGGTGCCAGTGGCCGCCGCCGTAGTGGCAGCGGCAGACGGCGTCTTTGCCGCACAATCCCTTTGCTGCTGCTGCGACCGATTGGCGCCAAGCTTCAAGCCAATCGAATCTGCTGGGGTATATAGCCGAAGAAGAAGGAGAAGAAGCTATCTGGCTGGAAAGCTGAACGTCACCACCACCACCACCATAGTAGAGCAGCCACTGACTCACTGACTGACTGGCGGTCCGATAATGACCAAAGGCATTCGTCGTTAATGTCGAACAATTGAGGAGCAGAGGAGAGACGGGGAGAGCGTGTAGATAGGATAGAGATAGAGGACCAGATCGCAGAGGAGAGAGAGCCTAGGCAGCTTACTTTCTCTGATCAAGCAGCTCGATGACCGCCAATTGGCCACCGCCGCCACCGATTGCTGCTGAGATGGCCATTGCTGGGGCTCAAGTGCTACTGTTAGAGATGGTGCAAGTGGGGGGCAGGCATCACAGCTCACTTCGGGGAACGATGTCTGCCTGTGTTTGCGTGTATCGGCGTTGAAGTGGCCAGCAGTGGTCCTGTGTTGTCCACTTACCGTACACTGCTGTCCAGTCGTTGTACTCTGCAGACGGATGATCATGATCATGGTAATGATAATGATGGCGATGGCAATGGTAATAGTAATGATGATGCTGCCGCTGCTGCTACAGACAGATCCTTTTGACCCAGCAGAAACAGCAGCAGTAGCAGCATCAGCACCATCAATCAGATTCATTCACTCTGCAGTGGGTGCACTTTCTTTTTTCCTAGAAAAGCTCTTTTTGCTTTTTTCTTTTCATTTCTTTCTTTCCTCACCACCACCACCACTACTGTCACCAACTGCTCGTCCTCTAGTGCCCGAGTTGTCTTCCGACACTCTCTCAGCTTCCCCTCTTTTCCCATTTCTTCTCAGTGGCAGTCAGACAGAGTTTGGGCATCACTGAAGTTGGCAGCAGTGAGGCGTTGACGCCTGATTCAGCAGCAGCACCAGCATGCCTTTCTCTGGCACGCCACACTGTCACACTGGCTGACTGACTGTGTGTCCACGACAGACGCCGCGTCTCCGCTGCCGATTGTTTTCGATTAAGGCCATGCTTTCACACCATCAGAGCATCAGGAATCACAAAGGCAGGCAGGCAATAAATAAATAAGACACAACAACCAAAGTATTTCGCCTGCTCACTCTGCTGCCGCCACGCCGAGGACATTGTTGTTGGCAGTGAGGAAGAGGACAGACATTCAGGCATCAGTTATTTCCCTATTGTATTCGGGGCGCCGCCGTCGCCGATTGCTGGTGCTGCTGCTGATGGTGCGAATAACTGTGCACAATTAACACACACACAGACAGACAGAAATTGGTAGTGCCGCTGATCAGTGCACTGGGCAGTGCATTGCTGATTGACAAATTTGCTCTCTCTCTCGCCTCTTCGTCAACTACCACTGCTCTTGGTGGTGCTGTCCTTCTCTCTCTCTCTTCCTCTACTCCTCTGGTAGTGATGGTGATGGTTGTGATGAATCACAGTACTGGTGCTGGTACAGTAATGGGATGAGTCGGCCACTCTCCAAATCGAGGCAGAGCAATAGCTGGCAATTGCGCCCGTACTCTGTGTGTGCAGGCTGTGTGTAGTGTATGTTTGTGCAGCGCAGTTCGCCAGCTGAGTCACCAGTCGCCTGTCTTCAGTCGCCCAAATACCATCTCTTCCTAATCAGTTGCCAGGTATCCTCAGTGCCTGTCAGTGTGTGCGTGTGTGCTTGTTTGTTCGGCAGGGTATTCGAGGAGATCCACCGCGACGATATCATCAGGTCACTTCATCACTTCTTTATCAACTCTACTTATCATCAGCCATGAACCTCATCCGCCGAAGCACCGACTGCGTCAAGCACTGGTACTTTGTTTACGAGCTTCGAACATCGCTGTACATGCTTGAGCCATGGGAGAAGCAGCTCTTCAGTAAGTGACCACAACAATCTTTTACAGTCAACCTTAAAGTCAAAGCCTAACCTTTTACTCTTCTTCCTCTTCTTCTGCAGACTCCGTCGTGGTCACTCTGATGGCCACCTCAGCGTACACTACCTACTTGTTTTTACCCCGCTACGCCGGCCATCTGCTCAGCTACATCGGGCTGATGTAAATAGAGCGAAAGAGAAACTCCCCAATTTTCTTTCTGACCCGAAGCACAACTAGTATTGCAATATCTGTTTTTATACAGTTCATAAACACGCACCGGTTGCCTTGATTTGTCACCATAACACACAATTTACACACACACATACAGATTACCGCTGTTGAAGTATCAAATGTTTACTTTTATTTCCTCCCCTTCCCGAGAGCGTATATTTATTAAATGATGAAAAATTACAAAGTTCGACTTTTAGACCTCGGCCGACGCTGACGAGCAAATCAAGTTGCTTCCAACAGCAACAACAGCAACCAGGGTGTGTTTATGAGATGGAATCCTCCTCGGAATCGCTGGCGTGCTTGAGCGACTCTTGAGCATAGTGCACGGCTTCGTCAAAGAGCGGCTTCGGCACCCACTGGTGCAAGCCATTGGTATCCTTGCCAATCCAGCTCAGTTCCAGCTCGAAAGCCTTGTCCTTCACTTCGTCGTGCACGCTGTAAATTCTAAATATATAAAAAGAGAGAGCAACGGGAAGAGAGAGATTGGCAATTAACGGAAAGGGAGATGCAATGGTGCGAGTCAATTTACATTCGAGCCGCCTCCTTAATGAGGTCTCTAGCGCTGACTTCGCTGAATTTCAGCTTCTCCAGTTCGGTTTTCGCTCCTTGCTTGTTCTTGCCAATGGCGCAGCCTTTGTAGCCCTGGTAGTAGGAGAGAGAGTATAAACAAACGATTACGGTGCTGTTCACTGCCTGCTCGGGGATGCGACACATAAAAAAGGTTGCACAAATAAATTACCCATGAAACGCCAGACGGGTCAAGACAATACAGTTGCGGTCCGTCAAGCTCATCGTAGGAGGCGAGAATCACCGAGCAGCCAAAGGGGCGCAGAGCACTGTAGAGCGTGTAGGCATGCATGTACATGGCAACGCGGTTCTTCAGATACTAAATGAGGAAACAATAAACGTCAAATGAAATTGCTGCTGACTTGCTGACACGCCGGTTAGGTGGTGGTGGTGGTGCAGCAGTAGTAGTAGTGAGAGCGATTCACTTACGTTGATGGGAATCGGCATTCCGTACTGGGAGCGGTAATCACTGGCCTCATCACGAGCCTTCTCCACGATGCTGCGCGAATCCGCCAAGAGACCGGCAACGGCGGCACTGACGTGACGATCAATGGGGAAGATGCGCTTGTTGGTGCCCGGCTCGTACAGCTTCGAGGTGACAATCTTCTCGACGGCGAGCACCACGCCATCCTTGCCCTTCAGAGCAACCACAGTTCTGTATACATATAGAATAAGGACAAGTTAGCAAAGTGGACATTCTTCAAAGAAAAGGCAAAGACAACGAAGATCATACCCGCTGTTTTCCACCGCTTTCTGTGCGTATTCCACCTGGAAAACACGGCCGTCCGGAGAGAACTGCGACGCCGACAGATCGTACTGTTTGACAGGGCATTGATTAGTATCTTCAGGTTCTTAAAGATCACCTCTTCACCCTCCTACTTACCCCAGTTCCAATAGCACTCATGATTGCTGGAAGGGATGAAGACAAAGAGAAGCAGAGAGAATGAGACAAACACTTGGACGGTGAAACAGAGAGATGCGGTTCGCAGGCGATGATCTGCACAAAATTGACAGACTTCTGTTGTGCGTGTGCGCTCTGAATGCACTCCACCGGCCACCCACCGGGGTGGAAGTAGACAAGCAAGCTAACTTTGAATTTCAAAAAGGTGATTTTATCTTTTAATGAGATTTGCGTAATAAGTTGTGTGTTTATCATCATCATCATCATCAGCATAATAATACTCTAATCTCTAATCTGATTAAATAGGCGGCAAACTCTTTCACTGGAGACTGTTGTACTGTTTCCTAATTTCAAAGAGCAAAATCGATGAAGCGATTGCCGAGTTGAGACTCTCCACGTTTCCGTACAGTGGAATGGTGACCCGGGAGCCGTTGCACTGCTGCGCCAGCTGGTACGACTCACTGCTAGGGCCGAAGGCCTCATTGGCGATGATCAGCACTTTGTGCTGCTGCTGCTGCCGCCGACTGCTGCCAGGCTCGAAAAACTGTACACCAAAGTAGTCCCTTGACTGGAGGGACGCCGCCAGCTTTTCGGTGTGCTGCTGGTGGTGGTGGTCCTTTGAATCAGCAATGAACACATCGAAGGCCTGACCGCCAGGCAGGTGGTCGGTCAGACTGCTCCAGGAGACGTTGGTGACCAGGGGAATACGAAAGTGCGCTCCAGCCGCCGACTTGATGACCTTGTTGTTCCAGGGGTCGACGCAGCCGTTAGTCAGCAGTACTTTGTCCACACCGGCAGCGGCACTGCTGCGAATGATGGTGCCCAGATTTCCCGGGTCCCGGATATTGTCGCAAACTAGCGTCAGGGGCATTTGTTGAGACCTATCAACGGCCAGCTTGCTAAAGTCCGGCTTCTCTGAAACGGCCATTATTCCCGGCGCCGTCACCAAGGAGGAAAATATCTTCATGTCTCGGTACAACACTTTCATTATCTTCGTCCCATCAGTGGCCATAATCTCCTCTAAGTTGTGTATGTCTCTTAGATGGTCTTCCAAGGTGAAGTAGATGTACTTTAGCTTGATTTTCGCATCGATGGCATCGTTGATTAGGCGCTTTCCCTCGAGAACAATTATATTCATAGTTTCCCTGCGCTTTTTCAGTGAGAGATTTACCATCATCGCTCTAAAAGGAAAATGTCAATTAAATGTGAGAAAAACGCAAAATACAGAGAAACTTTTACTTGAAAGGATTATTTTGGTCACTGGCTTTTTCGTATCGAGGAACGTCTTTTGTTTTGTTGGTATTTGAAAACTTGACCTTTTGCAGTTGACTCGATCGGTCTACGTAAAAATTTTTAACTGTTAAGACAAGATTGTTGAATTTATCAAAATTTAAGTACCTTGAAAATGTGTCTCCTCCTCTTCTTCTTTAAACATGAAGCTCTCATCGTATTTTTGATTTGGTAAGCTCTTTTGCGCCGGCGGTGAGTGAGCGTCCTGACCGATCGGTCGTCCGTCCTTATCGAGAACCCGTGTGACTCTAGGCTTGAAGACCTGTCTCGACAAGGTTGCCCTCTGTACTGACAGTACAAAATGCCGCGAGGCCAGCAAAGACCGACAGAACATTCTGATGAGAGGTGTGATGTGATGAGAATCCTCGAAGCTCTGCAGAGAACAAAATCTGTAAACACAAACTGTTTTTGTCAGAAACACGTGAGACCATCGATGTTCGCCAGGCGCGCTGTTGCCTGCCATCGATGGGAACATCTCGAATTTTCGCAACCCAAAAAGAATGAATGAATAAATGAATGAATCAATTTTACTATAAGCGGAAATGGTCACAGGATTATCCATCAGGGAATCAGGGGATACAGAAAACCTCAGCCTTTTCCAGCAATTTCGGCAAATAGCAATTTTGTCTTACTCCGTAGATAGAGAAGAAAAAACATGAATATCATCAGGAGATTTGAATAGGATGGTGGAAACTATAGAAGAGTACTGTACACATTTGGAACAAAAACACAAAATTGGAATCCTAAGGCTAAAGAGAGAGAAAGTATTTTAAGCAATCCAGGCAGAGGCGGCGGTGGTATTTAGAACATAGAGGCACCAAAGCCAAAGGTTCGCTTAATACTCTCAAAGTAGAATCGCTTCCAGCCCTCTTCAGTTCTGACGAGGTCAGTGCGGGGAACGCCCTTCTGGCTGATGTTCACCTCAGTGGCGTCCTCCTTCTGGTTGATGGTGATGGTCACCTCCGAGTAGTGCTCCGCCGGCCAGTTCTTGACGCGCCAGTTTTGCTTGATCACCTTGCCCGGCTCCAGGTGGGTGAACTTCCCCACGATGTTCCCGTCCAGCAGGCTGAACTGCCCGCCAGCGTGGGCCTCCACGGTGACCTTGTTCTGCGTGAAGGCCTGCACCAGCTTAGGATCGGTCAGCACTTGGTAGAACTCATCGGCGGAGCATTTGAAGGTGTCCGTCAGCGTAAGAGTGGTTGTGTCGATCTTCACGCCGGGAGTTGGCTGCTGCGGCTGTTTTGGAGCAGTAGCAGCAGCAGCAGTGGCGGGCTTTTTGTGGTTGGTGGTCGAGGAGGAGGATGCCTCTGATTTGGTCTTTTTCAGCTGAGCCTCCGTTTGGAAGGAGTTGATGGAGCCGCCGTCGGTCAGCTTCGACGGCTTGATCATGTCCTTGGCGAACTCGTCTCGCAGCGCAAGAATGTACTTGGACAACTGCTCGCGGATCGCCTTCTCGCCCTTGCTTCGCATCAGGTTCTTGAGGAGGTCCTCCTTTGAGCCGGACGTGTCGAGCGAGACGTCGACGGTGATCTCGTCGGCGCTGTTCTCCTCGCTCAGATTCGGAATCTCCAGCTTGCCGCTGATCTCCTCCGCCTGGCCGTTGACATTGCCCTTCCAGTTGCACTTGATCACCCACTCGTAGAAGAATATGAGCTTTCCTTTGCGATTGTTGGCCACAGCTTCGCCCTCGATGGAGGACACCTCGGAGATGTAGCAGCGGCCAATGCTAGCGTCGTCAATCTGCAGCCCCATCAGCAGCGTCTGGAGCTTCTCCTTGGACCAGTGTGCGGCATTCTTCTCAGTCCTGGCAACAGAAAGCAGGCACACATGTTATATAAACAAAACAAAGCGAAAAGACTTCTAAAAAGGCTTACCAGTGCCAGTTGTTGACATTAGTAGCGTCCGGTCTCTCCTCCACAATCCATCGAGGATCGCCCTCACCCCACTTGGCCATGATGATGCTATAGTTCGAGAGAAGGAGGAGGCTTTTCGAGAAAGATCAGTATTAAAGAGGTGAGCCGGTAGTTTGATGAGGTGTGCTCACACTGAGCTTTTGAGGTTCAAATCAGCTTTGGAGGGTCCAGTCGAGCAGTTTAGCTATAGCGACTAGCTTCACCTCTGGGACAACAACAGCAAGGTAACAAAAGCTTCTAGTTGAAGGGTTACTCAGATGAAGTGAACTCCACGGCGGCCAGTGTTGGATTGTCGGCGAGAAGTCGGCGAGTGAGAGGTGCATGTGCTGCTGCTGCAGTGCACACACCACAGAAGTTTCGAGACATGCTGCAGTTTGCGGGCAACTTCCCACAGCAACTTCCCAAATGTTTCGCCAGTTGCATTTTTGCCAACACAAACACTTACACACTGCTCAGTTTCGCCAGCTGCTCCTGCACAGCTGTACAGTGCATTTCGTGGCTGTACACTTCTGGCTGATGATCATCACCTCGCTTCACCTCACTCCAACGAGTGTTTCAGCAGGTGCGCAGCCATCTCCACCATCATCATGATCAGTCTGACGACGGAAAAGCAGCAGAAGTGAAGTGAAGTACCTGGGTCCAATTAGTTTGGGACCGTTTAGTTCATCGCTGGCGACTGTGCGCGCCTGTCCACTGAAGAGAAGCACTGCCGGCACTAGTGCTACAGCTACTGCTACAGCACCAGACAGCACATCACTCCCCGAGCCAGCAGAATCGGCGGCGCATCAGTAACGCCTCGTGAATCGTCTGGCGAATCGTGCGAGAGAAGAGAGTGCGACAGTTGAGCTGATTTCAGACGTTGTCGTTGTCGTTGTCGTAGTCGTCGCCAATTGCACTACAGTTTTTCAGTCTTTGCTGCTGCTGCTGCTGCACTGCTGTCATTCCCACCAGGCACTTGTACAGTCGACTACTTTCCTCTCCTGCCCATTCCTTCGCTTCTCCTCTCTCTCTCCCTCTCTTCCTGGTAGCTCAGCTCAGCTCAGCCTCTCAGTTGCTGGATTTCCTCGAACTCGACTCGTCAACCTTGATGGCTCGCTCTGTCTGATCCCTGTCCCTGTGTTGTTGTTAGCGCTTGCGGCCCACTAGAAGTGCGGCCACCGACCACCCCGACCACCACCGACCAACCTGGTCTATATCGTCATCGCAATAGCTACTGTATCACCGACCGTTATCAGCCCCCAAGTCTCTCTCGCGCTTTTACTTTTACTTTTACTCTCTCCCTTTCCCCTTTGCATTGCCATTAACGTGATTTGCAGTTATCACCACCAGTCGTTTCTATGTGTGTCTGAGCCAGTCTCACCACCACCACCACCATTCTCTGCCGCCATTCTCAATCTGCCTACCAAATCTGCCAATCCGAGTTTCCTGCAGGCTGTACGGTGTGTACATCACCACCACCAACACCTACGGCCGCCACTGCCGTCACCAGCAGCAGCAGTACTGCACTACCACTTAATCATTCAGTAGTGCAGCCCATCTTCATCATCAACAGACAGCACTAGCACCAACACTCACTTCACTCACTTCATCATCAACATGGGCACTGACTTTGTTCGAGTTGACCTGCGAAACAGCATCTGGGAGATTCCCAGCCGCTACGAGAACCTGCAGATTCTCGGCTCGGGCGCCTACGGCCTGGTCTGCTCCTCCTATGACCGCTCCCGGCAGATCAGCGTGGCCATCAAGAAGATCTCCAGTCCCTTTCAGACGCCGATTCACGCCAAGCGAACCTATCGCGAGATCAAGCTTCTGAAGCATATGCGCCATGACAATGTAAGCGGACCAGTAGTACTAGGCGTAGTAGCGTGACAACAAACAGTGAAATTGTGTACACACGCAAACACTAACACCTTTTCCACCGCCACCAACAGGTAATCGGACTGCTGGACGTGTTTACGCCGTCGCCGACGCTGGAGAGCTTCTCCGAGGTGTACCTCGTCAATCAGCTGATGAGCTCCGACCTGAACAAGATCATCAAGAGTCAGCGCCTGAGCGACGACCATGTTCGCTTTCTTGTCTACCAGATGCTGCGTGGACTCAAGTACATTCATTCCGCCGGAGTGATCCACCGAGTATGATTGAACTGTTTGCACATGGCAGCTGCCACCTAACGCACACATTCCTTGCTTTCGCACCTATCTCTCTCACTCTCTCCTGAAGGACCTGAAGCCGAGCAACATCGTGGTGAATGAGGACTGCGAGCTGAAGATTGTCGACTTTGGGCTGGCTCGCCAGTCGGAGAGCGAGATGACCGGCTACGTGGCCACGCGATGGTATCGCGCTCCCGAGGTGATGCTCAACTGGATGCACTACAATGTCACCAGTAAGACCATCGTTTTTTGTGTGGAAAACTTTTTTTTGTATTTAACCCTTTAAACTTTTTCCCAAACTTCTGCACAGTGGACATTTGGTCGGTGGGCTGCATCATGGCGGAGATGATCACCGGACGTCCGCTCTTTCCCGGCGCCGATCGTAAGCATTGTGCAAATAGTGATGAGAATATGTTCTCTGTAAGTTGACTAATTCTTTCTCCTTACCACCACCATCATCAGACATTGACCAGCTGCTGAAGATCATGAAGCTGTGCGGCACGCCGGACGACGAGTTCATGAATCGCATCACCAGCCAGGAGGCGCGCAACTACATTCGCACGCTGCCGCTCATGCAGAAGAAGGACTTCAGGGCTGAGTTTCGCAATGCCAATGACCACGCCGTCAGCCTCCTCGAGAAGATGCTGGAGCTTGACTACGAAAAGAGGTAGGAAAGGGAAGGGAAAGGGGAGAAAGTGGTGTCTGTGCCTGAGTTATGTTGTATAAATATTTGTGTTATTCCTTTCCCTCACCAGACTGACTGCCGAACAGGCGCTGCAGCATCCATATCTGGCCGACTACGCCGATCCCACTGACGAACCAATTTCGGAACCATTTGACGACTCATTCGAAGACTCTAACCTCTCCGTTACCGAGTGGAAAAGTAAGTGTTTCCCTTGTGTGGAGATATACTAAGACTGATTAAGATGGGAAATTTCGTTTGCTAACTTGTTGATCACCCCCTCTTTTTTGCTAGAGCTGATCTACAACGAGATCACCAACTTCACGCCGCCTGCAAACTGAAATACTTACTCACATGCTCTATCTCGCTCTCTCTTTTTTCCTACTTTCCCTCCCTATCTTCTCTTCTCCCTCCTATCTACCTAGTTGGTTGAATCATCGACAAATGTATTACACGTTACCGTTTTAATTGTTTATTGTTTAGGCCAAACATCTTTTGTCTATCTAAGATTGTGCGATTTTATTGTTCTTCTTCTTCCTATTTATTCTCTCTCTCCTTCCCTCCTTCCTGTAATCTTGGTGCGTATTTTGAAGCCGTAATGACATTACAGCAATGTTTGACTGCTAGAGTAAGTCACTACTTTCTCCCTAAAACTGCTCGTTTTTTGCTGGAACCGTAATTGGAGAGCGGCTGAAGAAGAGAAAAGTCAAATCGGGGCTAATTGTCTGCAATAGTTTCCCATTGACAATTCTTTGGTGGTAGTGATGGTAATGGTGGTGTCAGATGTCAACTGTGTGGCCCCTTCTCTCTCATTTTTCTTCGATCACTGTGGCCTGGCCAGCTGAGGTCAAGGTCCACCGAGGAGAGAGTGCGGGCAGCACTCAAAGGCACTGAAGATAAGGGGACAGCAGTGTTTGGTTACATTCAGTGTCTTCTGTGGACGATTATCAACGACTCTTCTCCCTCTCTCCCTGCCCGATTAGTGGGTGATCGTCACTGGTGCTGTGTCGGTGTGTGTGTGACAGTCAGTCAGTAAGACTCACTCCCTCCCTCCCTTGTTCGCCTATCTCACTGACATTGCTTGACACCAAGCAGTGAGCGCGCCCATTCGCTCTGCCTGATATATCGCCTGGCTATGGCTTGCAAGCGGTCTATCTGCCCCTCGCGCGCTTCAAAGACGAAGTTGCTTCTTCTTCTGCTGCTGCTGCTTTTTGGGTGTTGTCACTGGCTCAAAGGCTCGAAGGCTGTGTGAGCAGAAGAGGGGCAGATTGGTGCAGTGGCTGGCAACACACACTCTCTCGGTGCTATCGTTCATTTGCTCCTCTTCTCTTCCCATCATCGTCTTCGACTTCCACTGGCGACTTCATCGGCACTCTCTTCCCACTGTCTGTCTCTGTCTCTGTCTGTCTCTGTATATCTTAGCCGCCCGTCACTCCTTAGCGCGTTATTTTTAGTGTGGAGCACACTGTGTTCGAAGCAGCGGCAGCAGCAGCTAATCGAAACCAAATGTGCTCGCCTGCAGCCCGACGGCCACAGACGTTAGCTGCAGCTAACTACCACCACCAGCAGCAGCAGGACTGGCACCATCGCTGCAGCCGCTCTGCCTAGCTCAGCTCAGCTTAGCGCCCCTTCTTCTTCTTCTTCTTAGCAGTCAGTCATTCTGCTGCAGCTGCTAAGCAGCAACTCTCTTTCCCTCTTTATTCGTCCATATTTGATTTAGTCTGACCACTTTTCCTCCTCTCTCTCTCTCTCTCTTGAGACTTTGTCTAAACACACACACAATTCTTCCGCCTGAAGGAGGAAATTCGCATCCAGCTCTCCACTTAAACGATGGGGCCACTCAAATGGTGGCCACCCTCTCTTCAGCTGGTCAGCGCTCTGCTGCTGCTGTTGATGCACCTGCATCCACTGGCCGTCCACGCGCAGGTGCTCAACCCGCCCTACTTTAACTTGGCTGAAAGTAGAAAGGTATATGGGAAAACTTTCTGGAACTTTGATCCTAAATTAAATTTTTAAAATCCATAAAATTTAGATCACCGCAACTGCCACCTGCGGTGAAGGCATCCCTGAATCGAAGGAGGTCTACTGCAAACTGGTGGGCGCCAACTGGCTGGACCGAAATGAAAACGTAGATCTGATTGAGGTATGCTGTAGGCTAACATTTCTGAAAGATATTAAACATATTCTTTCCATTTTTGCAGGGCCAAGCATGCGATTACTGCGACCCTCGTGACCCGGTGCAGTCGCACCCGGCGGCGAACGCCATCGACGGCACTGAGAAGTGGTGGCAGAGTCCGCCGCTCTCCCGCGGCCTGCAGTACAGCAACGTCAGCCTCACCATCGACCTCGGTCAGGAGTTTCACGTGGCGTACGTTTTCATCAAAATGGGCAACTCTCCTCGGCCGGGCGTGTGGGTGCTGGAGCGCAGCAGGGACGGCGAGACCTTCAGCCCCTGGCAGTACTTTGCCGACACGCCCGTCGACTGCATTCAGTACTTTGGCAAGCTCAGCACGCAACCGATCACCCGCGACGACTCGGTCATCTGCGAGACCAAGTTCTCAAAACTGGTACCGCTGGAGGGTGGTGAGGTAAGTCGATAAAGACAAAAATATCCTGTAAAACAAATAACCACAAAAAATCTTTTTCCCTAGATCGCCATCTCCCTACTGAACGGCCGACCCAGCTCCGACAACTTCAGCATGTCCGCCACCCTTCAGGAGTGGAGCACCGCCACCAAGATTCGCCTCCAATTCATCCGCCCGAAAACCACCCTGGGCCACCTGCTCTCGGTGATGCAGCAGGATCCCTCCGTCACTCGGCGCTACTTCTACAGCATCAAGGACATCCACATCGGCGGGAAGTGCGTCTGCAATGGGCACGCCTCCCAGTGCGACCAGAGCTCTCCGGACGACCCGTACAAGGTCAGTTGCAGTTGCCAGCACAACACCTGCGGCTCGCAGTGCGACAGCTGCTGCCCGGGCTACCACCAGTACGAGTGGAGTCGGGCGACGCTGGACAACCCTTTTGTCTGCGAGAAGTGCAACTGCAATGGCCACAGCGAGGACTGTTACTTCAACCAGACGGTCGCGGAGCAGCGGCTTAGCACCAACATTCACGGCAATCAAAGGGGAGGGGGCGTCTGCAAGAACTGTCAGCACCACACGACGGGCATCAACTGCGACCAGTGCCAGGATGGCTTCTACCGACCGGCGGGCACCTCCATCGACGCGATCGACGTCTGCCAGCCCTGTCAGTGCGACCGCCGTTTCTCCACCGGCAAGTGCTTCACCGGAACGGGCATCTGCGAGTGCCGGCCCAACTACCAGGAGCCCGATTGCGACAAGTGCAGCTACGGCTACTACGACTTTCCGCAGTGCAAGGAGTGCGAGTGCTTCCGCAATGGAACTGCTGGGAATATCTGCGAGCTCTCCACCGGGCAGTGTCCCTGTCTGGAGGGCTACGGCGGGACCTTCTGCAAGGAGTGCAGCGCCAACTACTTTGGCTTCCCCAAGTGCCAGGGCTGCGCCTGCAATCCGGAGCACTCCATCGACAACAACTGCAATGCGGTCAGCGGGCAGTGCCAGTGCAAGACCAACTACGGCGGGCGGCAGTGCGGCCAGTGCAGCGTCGGCTTCTTCAGCTACCCCCGCTGCGGCAGCTGCCAGTGCGACCCGGTGGGCACCACCGATGAGGTGTGCGACGCCGTCTCGGGCGCCTGCTTCTGCAAGGCCGGCTACGCGGGGGCCAGCTGCAACCAGTGCGCCCCCGGCTACTACAACTACCCGAACTGCAGCAAGTGCGACTGCAGCGTGGAGGGCAGCACGGGGAGCACGTGCAGCGGCGTGCACGGCAAGTGCGAGTGCAAGTTCAACTACGGCGGGACAAAGTGCAACGACTGCTCCCCCGGCTACTACAACTTTCCCAAGTGCGTGCCCTGCAACTGCAACTGGAGGGGGGCGAGGGACCGGGCGCAGTCGTGCGACCACTCCGGCAACTGCATCTGCAAGGACAACTTTGAGGGGCAGAAGTGCGACAAGTGCAAGGAGGGCTACTACAACTACCCCTACTGTGAAGGTAAGAGGGCAGCAGAAGAATGTGTGCTTTAGGAGGTATTGATAACTTTTTTTTATCATTTTCTCAGAGTGCAACTGCAACCCCGCCGGCCTGGTCGCCGAGTTCGGCGGCTGCGACAAGGTGGAAGAGGGGAAGCTGTGCGAGTGCAAGCTGCAGGTGAAGGGCCGCATCTGCAACCAGTGCAAGGACCTTCACTGGAACCTGCAGATGAGCAACCGCGACGGCTGCGAGAGCTGCCTCTGCAACCAGAATGGCACCCTCAGCCGCATCGGCCTCTGCGACAGCGACTCCGGCCAGTGCATGTGCCGGCCGAATGTGCAGGGCCGCCAGTGCGACCAGTGTCGCCGGAACACCTACCTCCTCCAGTCCTCGAATCTCTTCGGCTGCGTCGACTGCAACTGCGACGTCGGTGGCTCCATCAGCACCGAGTGCGACCGCTACACCGGCCAGTGTCGCTGCAAGCCGCGCATCAAGGGCCTCAGCTGCTCGCAGACCATCGAGGGCAACTACTTCCCCACGCTGTACCAGTTCCAGTACGAGGCGGAGGACTGGATCAACCCCACCGGATCGCCCGCCCGTTTCGGCTACGACGAGGCGCTCTTCCCGGGCTACAGCTGGCGCGGCTACGCCACCTTCAACCCGCTGCAGAAGGAGATCTTCACAAACATATCGATCAGCAAGTTCAGCATCTACCGGGTGATCGTCAACTACGTCAACCTCAACCCGGAGACGGTCAACGGCCTGCTGACCTTCACCGCCAACGAGTGGATGGGCGAGGAGGAGCAGACGGTGAACATCGCCTTCGAGCCGACCAAGGAGCCCCGTCAGCTGCTGGTCACCGGCAAGTCGCTGGCCAGCCGCACCGTCACCCTCGTCGCCGGCCCCTGGAAGGCCTCGCTGAAGGCGGACAAGGGCGACCTCTTCGTCGACTACGTCGTCCTCCTCCCCCAGCCCTACTACGACCAGTCGCTCTTCACCGACAAGCGCAGCGTCCCCTGCGCCCTCGACACCCCGCCCACGACCACCTGCATTCGCTACGCCTACCCCGACTACTCCGAGGCGAGCAAGACGACCAGCGCCGCAGAGTCGATGACCCTCGAAAGTGGCGGCCAGACGCGGAAACCGCCCATGACCAACGAGTACCGCGAGCAGCTGGACTACGTCATTCCGCCGGTCCTCCTGGACAGCGCCACCACCAATCTGCTCTTTGAGCTGAAGGCCCCGGAGAACGGCACCTACCTGGTGGTGCTCAACTACCACACGCCGAACAACAGCGACGCCTCCACCGACCTGGAGCTGGAGCTAGTCAACTCGGAGCGGAACATCACTCTGAGCAGTGCCAACATCTTCACCGCCTGCCCCTACAGCTTCATCTGCCGGCAGATTGTCACCCAGCCTGATGGGCAGATTCTGACGCTGGAGAACCTGCTGAAGGACGACGCGTGGAGGCTGAAGATGGAGCTGGCGGGCGATGCCGTCGATGACCTCCACTTTCACGTCCACTCGGTGACGCTGGTGCCCTTCGCCGACCGGTGGCCCTTTGACCTGGTGAAGCCAAAGCTGGCCTGCGTCTTCAAGGGCGGCAAGTGCGCCCAGCTGAGCTGGCCGCAGACGGAGGGCTTCAAGATTGAGGCAGAGGCGGAGGAGAGCGGCAGCAGGGATCGGGTGGTCGAGGAGCCGCTGTACAACCACGGAATGCTCAACGGCGGCGGCGGAAAGCGGCCACTTTTGGTCCGCGTGGACAACCCAAATGGCAGCAGCCAGGGTTTTGAAGCGCGGGGCACCGTGCCGGAGAAGGGCGAGTACAGCTTCGTGCTGCACTACTACCAGCCGAAGCGAACCGGTTTTGTGGCGGAGACCTCCATCCACGGCGACGGCGACTACCGCAGTAGCTTCGCCGTCATCGACCACTGCCCGAACATGGCCGGCTGTCGGGCGGTGCTGCAGACGCGGGACACCAACTCCAGCTTCTTCACCATTCAGAAGAACTTTGAGATTAAGCTGCAGACGCCCCCAGACGGGGAGCTCCTCCTCGACTACCTCTACGTGATTCCGGGCAACCAGTTCAAGGAGAGCGTGCTGCAGTTGGCCAGCACCGACGTGGGCACCAACCTGATGACGGCGGACTGCATGGCCAGCAACTACTACATCGACCCGGAGAAGGTCAATGGTAAGTGGGGAGGAGAGGTTTTTGTTTAGACAAAACTGAGCTAATTTTTTCTACTCCGTCAGAGCACTGCCGCGCCTCCATCTTCTCCATCGCCGTGGACTTCAACGGCGGCGCCCTGCCCTGTCAGTGCAACATCTACGGCTCCTTCGACCACAAGTGCCGGTCCTTCGGCGGCCAGTGCAACTGCAAGCCGAACGTCATCGGCCGTGACTGCACCATGTGCCGCACCGGCTACTACGGCTTCCCCAACTGCCGCCAGTGCAACTGCCCCTCCACGGCCGTCTGCGACGCTCAGACGGGGCAGTGCGTCTGTCCGAAGGGCGTCACCGGGGAGCTCTGCGACACCTGCCTCCCCCTCACATTCGGCTTCGACCGACTGATCGGCTGCGTCGACTGTGGCTGCAACTCGCACGGCGTAGTGGACCGGGCCAATCTGACCTGTCACCTGGAGACGGGGCAGTGCCACTGCAAGCGAAACGTCGTAGGACGAACCTGTGACAAGTGCAAGGCCGGTAAGTGGTTGTGGAGGAGGAGGAGGAGGAGGTTGTTTTTAGTCAAAAACCAATTTTGAACAACCTTATTCTTTCCTTTCAGGCTTCTTCAGCTTCCCCGGCTGCCAGCTCTGCCGCTGTGACATTCGCGGCTCCACCCCGGACATCTGCGACCAGCGGTCGAGCAGCTGCTACTGCAAGAAGAACGTCTACGGGGAGATGTGCGACCGGTGCAAGGACGACTCCTACTACCTGGAGGAGGGCAACAAGGAGGGCTGCACGAAGTGCTTCTGCTTCGGCACCACCGACCGCTGCACCAGCTCGCAGCTCTCCGTCCTCCAGGTGCGCTCCAGCACCGCCACCGGCAACGACAACGGCGCCTGGGAGATCTACCACCTGACGGTGAGCGAGCGGCAGATCGAGCAGCGGCTGCTGCGCAAGAACGACGACTACGGCATCGACTTCACCGCCGACCAGAAGATCGTCGTCACCACCAATGTCCTCCGCGAGGTGACCCTCAAGGAGACGGAGTTTGACTCCTCCCTTTACATTGCCCTGCCCAAGGAGTTTCTCGGCAATAAGATCACTTCCTACGGAGGCCGCTTCCAGTACCGGGTGGTGAACAAGAACGCCAAGGGCGAGGACTACGTGATCGTCGTCTCGCCGGACGTCATCTTCATGGCGCCCAACATCTCGCTCATCCACCAGCAGGAGGTGCAGCCGAACATCAACGAGGAGTACCTGGTCAGCTTCAGCATGCTGCCGCGGGAGTTCAAGCACCTCGACGGCAGCTCCATCAGCCGCGAGAAGCTGATGATGGCCCTCGTCCGCCTGGAGGCCATCTACGTGCGCATCAAGTACTTTGACCCCACCACGGAGATTGTCCTGCAGGACGTGCTGATGGACACGGCGAGCAGCACGTCCACTATGAAGGGCCTGGCCTCCAGTGGTAATCAGACAAAGGCGCTCAGTGTGGAGCGGTGCAACTGCCCGCCCAACTACAAGGGCACCTCCTGTGAGGAGTGCGCCGAGGGCTACTACCGCATCAAGCTGGGCCCCTACCTGGGCGCCTGCGTGCCCTGCAACTGCAACGGGCACAGCAACCAGTGCGACCCGGTCAGCGGGCGGTGCTTCAGCTGCAAGTACAACACCGAGGGCGACCACTGTGAGCGCTGTGTGGAGGGCTATCACGGCGATGCGACGCGAGGCACGCCACACGATTGCATCATCTGCGCCTGTCCACTGCCCATTGCCTCCAACAAGTGAGTACTTTTTTACTTTTTTGTGGTTCGAGTTCAAACAAATCTTTTCACCTCCCCATCACCAGCTTCGCCACCAGCTGCGAGGTCTCCCCCTCCGGCTCGGTGCTCAATTGCAACTGCAAGGAGGGCTACAACGGCACCCGCTGCGACGTCTGCGCCGCCGGCCACTTCGGCCACCCCGGCCTGGCCGGGCGCTCCTGTCGCCGGTGCGAGTGCAACGGCAACATCGACCCGCTGGACGTCGGCGCCTGCGACGCCCTCAGCGGCCTCTGTCTGAAGTGTCTGAACAACGCCTCGGGGGAGCACTGCGAGCGCTGCGCCCCCTGGTTCCACGGCGACGCCATCACCGCGAAGAGCTGCGCCGCCTGCGCCTGCAACCAGTGCGGCAGCGAGTACTGCGACCACCAGAGCGGCGAGTGCAAGTGCCACCCCAACGTGGTGGGCGCCCTCTGCGACCAGTGCGCCCCGGGGCACTTTGGCTTCCAGAGCAGCTGCAGCGGCTGTCGGCCGTGCAAGTGCGCCGATGCGGCCATCGGCCACGACTGCGACGAGGAGGGCCAGTGCAAGTGTAAGGCGGGCGCGAGTGGAAAGCACTGCGAGACCTGCATGGCCGGCTACTGGGGCTACACCAAGTTTGGCTGCACCTGTGAGTAGATGGGAGTGTTTGGGACTTTTGGAATTTAATTTATCTCTTTCTTTTCCTAGCCTGCAAGTGCAATGAAAAGTTCAGCCGCGCGACGCAGTGCAACCTCTTCACTGGCCAGTGCCAGTGTCTGCCCGGCGTGGTGGGGGAAAAGTGCGAAAAGTGCCCCGACCGGTGGGTGCTAGTGCCCGACGCCGGCTGTCAGGAGTGCGGCAACTGCGTCCACGTCCTCCTCAACGACACCGACGACCTGCAGGCGATGATCGACCCGGTGCAGAATGACGTCCTCGGGCTGTCCAGCTCGGTGCTCTACTACCGCAAGCTGAACCACATGAAGGAGGAGATGGAGAAGCTGGGTGGGCAGCTGAAGGAGACCTTCAATCAGACGCTGGAGCGGACGAAGCGGCTGGCTGCCTTCTCCAAGGTCAGGGAGGTTCTGGGTGAGCTCAGTGGCGGCATTGAAAAGCTCGATTTTAAGGTAAGTGACTCCACAAAAGTCTGTTGTCTTCAGTTCTAAAACCAAAGCTCCTCCGACATTTTTTACAGTTTGACGCCGTGGAGAAGAACTTGAAGAAGACCAACCAGCGAGCTCTGACCATCCACAATGACTCGATGCTCCTCGAGAACGAGGTAAAGGGGGTGAAGCTCTTCACCGCCCAGGTCATTGAGAACATCAACATCATCGAGGCGGGCTACCAGAATGGCACCAATGAGAAGGACAATGAGAAGCGGAAGAAGGACGGCGAGCAGATCGTGAAGGAGATTGCCGAGCTGAACTTCAAGGCCTACCCGGAGTCGATGCAGATTGAGATGTTCAACCAGACGCTGGAGAAGTCGCTCGCCTTCATCCGCCCCTCCAATCAGCTGAAGGCGGACATTGTCGCCCTCTCCGCCAAGTTTGCCAACATGAGCGTCCTCGTCGCGGAGATGAAGAACCTGACGCAGCGCGCCCGCGAGGACACCATCAACGCCGAGCGCATCAACAAGAGCCCCCTGAAGGCGTCCATCAGTGCGATGATCACCGAAATTGACGGCAGCCTCGAGCTGACGACGAACCACTCGAAGGAGGCGCGGGCGCTGCTCGATGAGCGCGCCGCCATGGTCGACCAGCTGAAGGACACCATCGACCTGACGCAACAGCGGGAGAAGCTGGGCGGGAGCATGGAACGCCTGCGCGCCGCCATGGACGCCATGAACCGCGACCTGCCGGACACGCAGCGGGAGGTGGGGCAGGCGGTGGAGCACGCCGCCACCAGCAAGGCGCAGTCGGAGAGTCTGCGAACGCTCTTCTCCTCCACCAAGACGGTGGCCACCGATCCGCTGCGCGCCGCCAACGCCTACAACAACATCAGCGCCGCCGTGGGCGAGGCGGAGAAGGCCGTGGCCTGGCTGAACGACCGCATCGTCGAGCCGGCCTCGCTCCTGGACGCCGGCCTCACCGCCGAGGTTCGGAACCTCAACTCTGAGCTGACCACCACCGAGTACCGCCTGAAGGAGCTGAGCATCAACCTCAACGACCAGTCGACCACCATCGGGACGATTGGCGGCGGCGCAGACGAGCGCCTGGCCCGCTTCGCCGAGATCAAGGCCGCCATCGACACCATTCAAATTACCAACATCGACGCCGCCCGCTTCGAGGACATCAGTCGGCTGGTGAAGAACGTCACGGCGCTGGACAAGAACGTCACCGAGCTGGACAGCATGATCAGTCTGATGCGCAGTCGACCGCGCGGTCTCAACGCCTACACCGCCTTCTCCAATGAGGTGAACGAGGCACGGGACTACATCCGCCGCTTCAACGACACCACCGGCGGCGAGCTGAGCGACCCGCGGCTGCTCGAGGAGCGCCAGGCGACCTTCCGCCGACAGAAGGAGACCATCGGCGACCAGATCGGCGAGCTGAAGAAGCGCATCTCCATTGCGAAGCACCTGGCGAATAACATCCGCATAGCGGCCAAGTTCAGCCGCGACTCAGTGCTGGAGCTGAACAGCCCGCCCAACCTGCCCGAGTCCTCGACGTACACCAAATTCTCGCTGCAGTTCATCGCCGACGAACCGGACGGCCTGCTGGCGTACATTGGCGAGGCAAAGTCAAAGGCGGTGGCCAAGAAGAAGAAGCGAGAAATTGAAGAGAGAGCTGCTGGAGGTGATGATCTGGAGTACATGTGCCTGGAGATCCGCAGCGGCCGCGTCATGCTCACCTGGGACCTCGGCTCCGGGCAGACGAATGAAATTCTGGACGACCAGTACGTCTTTGACCGGAAGTGGCACACGGTGACGGTGGAGCGCTTCGGGAAGCTGGTCAAGCTGACGGTCAAGTCGGAGGAGCGCACCACCGAGAAGAAGGACCTGACGGAGGGCTCGAAGAGCATCTTCAACTTCCACCCCGGCCGGTCGCACATCTACGTGGGCGGCGTCTCGCCCAGCGTCCGCATCAGCAGCAACGTCGGCAGCGCCAGCTTTGTGGGCACCATCAGCAATGTCATCTTCGACAACCAGCCGATGGGCCTGTGGAACCTGAAGGAGGTCGCACGGGTGGAGGGCAGCGCCGTGAACGAGGACGCCACGGAGAACAGCCTCCGCTTCAACGGCAACAGCTACGTGGTGCTGGAGAAGCCGACGGCAGAGACCTTCAAGGAGAACGTCTTTGTCGTCTTCAGCTTCAAGACCTTTTCGAAGAACGGCCTGCTGATGCTGGTCGGCGACGCCATCGGCAAGGAGTTCCAGTCCATTGAGCTGGACAATGGCCATGTGGCGCTCCGCTACGACCTGGGCAGCGCCGTGACGGCGCTGGTCTCCGACGGCACCTACAACGACGGCAAGTGGCACATCGTCAAGGTGAGCCGCGAGGCGAAGGAGGGCAGCCTCAATGTGGACACCGAGGACGAGAAGATGAGCTTCGCCATTGGCCTCGAGTCGAGTCTGACGGCGGACGAGAACGTCTACCTGGGCGGCTTCCCGGGCCCCCACCCCTACTACGAGGTGACCAAGGAGAGCTTCGACGGCTGCATCAAGGACCTGCAGATCGACTCGGGCACCATCAACCTGAACAAGAACAAGGCCTCCTACGGGGTGACCGCGGGCTGCTCGGCCGACATCGTCCGCACCGTCTCCTTCACCGACACCATCGAACAGGCGGAGGGCGGCTCATTTGTGCAGCACGCCATCAAGAAGGAGACGCTGGGGCCGGAGCCGGCGCCGGGTGAGCCGGACAGCCCACTGCAGGCCGCCTTCAAGTTCCGCACCCTCTCCAACAATGGCCTGCTGGTGATGCTGGCCAGCGAGGCCGGCGACCTCTTCTACAGCGTCTCACTGGCCGACGGGATGATTGTGCTGCGGAACAGCGCCGGCGAGTGGCGGCAGACGGTGAGTCGGGTCTTCAACGACAACCAGTGGCACTACGTGACGCTGGAGCTGACCAGCGGGACGCCCGGCGCCGCCGCCGGGCAGAATGTGATGCGCATGGACATTGACGACGCCCACAGCTACGTGGTGGAGTCGAATGTCACCGTGAAGACGGCCACCCTGGCGACGCTCTACGTGGGCGGCGTCAGCGCCGAGCTGCGGGACAGCTTCCGCTCGGCCTTTGGCGACTTCACCGGCTGCATCGGCGACATTACCATCAACGAGGCGTACATGAACATGGTCGATGCGGTGGAGAAGCGGAATGCGCAGTTCACGCGGTGCCACCTCTCAGTGGGAGAGGGAGGTGACGGCGGGGGCAGTGGCTACTTCAGTGGCTATCTGAGCGGCTCCAAATTAGGAGGGGGAGGCGTGGATGGCGACAAGACGGCCCTGATGAGACGGCCCGCCCACCGACAGCTTCCGCCCATTGGCGGCTGCAAACTGCCGCCCATTCCCAGGGTCCCGGCAGCAGGTGAAGGAGGTGATCTCTCCGGAGGGGACGTGCTGCGCGCCAAGGAGGTCCGCTTCGGCGACGGCCTCTGGAGCCGCTTCGAGTTCTCCATCTCCCAGGACGTCTCCAAGTCGATTGAGAATCAGATTGGCTTCAGCATCGAGTTCAAGACCGTCCAGGCGAATGGCATCCTCTTCTACATTACCTCGGCGAACAGCATCGACTTCATCGGCCTGTACTTTGTCAACGGCCGCCTGCACTACGGCTTCGACTGCGGCTCCGGGCGGGGCGTGGTGGCGCTGGAGGGCAAGGCGTACAACGACGGCCAGTGGCACAAGGTGCGCTTCTCGCGGAAGGACAACCGCGGTCGGCTGGACGTGGACGACGGCCAGGCGACGGCGGAGTTCACCTCGGCCGGCTCGACCACCTCGCTCAATGTCCGCTCGCCGATGTACGTCGGCGGCGTGCCCGAGGAGCTCGCCTCGCAGGTGAAGAGCCACCTGAAGAGCGCCGAGAAGACGGACTACAGCTACGCGCTGTCCAGCTTCGCCGGCTGCCTGCGCCGGCTGACGATGCGCGAGGTGGAGTACGAGTTCATCAACGGGCGGCCGGTCAATGTGGCGCCCTGTTCGGACCGCGTCGAGCCGGGCAACTTCTTCCACTACGAGGGCGGCGGCCATATTCGCCTGGCGGAGGAGTTTCGCGTTCGGGTGGAGTTCACCATGAAGATCATGGTGCGACCGCGAAAGCCGGACGGCATTCTCGCGGTGGTCTTCGGCAAGACCGACTTCCTGGCGCTGTACCTGCAAAAGGGCAAAGTGGTCTTCACGGTGGAGAATGGAGCGGTAAGTGATTTTGAAAAAATAGGGGTTTTCTGACATTATCATCAACTAATCCTCTCTCTCTCTCTCTCTCTCTCTCTCTCTCTCTCTCTCTCTCTCTCTCT
>JAALOO010000122.1_pt1 | contig 64975 bp, 51 predicted proteins | sample 7257641 | NCBI WGS metagenome assembly JAALOO01 (sample SAMN14085613, study PRJNA598686) | mite metagenome | biome: ENVO:01001000; feature: ENVO:01001002; material: ENVO:01001226; isolation source: single female mite from University of Michigan culture on fish food culture... ...
GAGAGAGAGAGAGAGAGAGAGAGAGAGAGAGAGAGAGGGAGAGAGAGAGAGAGAGGGAGGAGAAGGATGAGCTTGGCAGACGAGAAAACGGAAGAGGATGCTGAGAAGCTTTCTGAGCTTTATTTTACTATTTTGTTGTTCCTGCGGCACAAAACTCTGCTCGCACTAAAGCACTAATGATTGATGGAAGAGGAAAGAGGGCTTCTTTCTTTTTCCTTCTCCTCCTCCTCTTTTCCGACGCTTCTTGCTTGGTGATGATTGCTGCTGTTGTTGTTGTTGTTGTTGTTGCACTGTGATGAGGGGCATATCAATTGCATTTGCACGCTTGGCAGTCGTTTAGGCTGTTTGTGCATTAGAGCAGATTAGGTGTGCTGCTGCTGCTGCTGCCATTCACCTTGTCTACCATCCCTGGACTGTTTCTTATTTTTATTTGTATTGTTGCCGTTTTGCTGCTGCTGCCGTTGTGCTGTACACGAATGTCAAGTTCTTGAACACTCAGGTACACGCACACCGCTTTTGGCACACTTTAGCAGCAGCAGCACTTTTCGTCCATTTAGTCTTTGGTTCTTGGCGTTCTTTTCTTCAATCTCATTTATTTTTCTTCTTTTATGTTCAGCACTACTACTGCTGCTGGTGCTCCCGTATTTCAGTGATGATGATTTATTTATCCACCCTCCACTGTGGAGGCACGTTGATGATCGAAGATTGTCGGTTATTTAGAATGGAGAGAGAGAGAGAGAGAGAGAGAGAGAGAGAGAGAGAGAGAGAGAGAGAGAGAGAAAGAATTATTAAGAGAGGGAATTTTCGGCTAAAGTGAGAAGTGAGGCAATTTTTCCGCCTTTTAGAATCGCTTAGGAATAGGCAATTTTGCAGAGACATACAAACGTGTGAACTGAATTTCATTCAGGGCTGAGTGAGATTTTACTAAAAAGTGGACTCACTGAACATTTCATGTTCAGAAGTGCAATGAAAATAAAAATGCTGCACTAAATGGTAAATTCCACTGAAGAATACATAATGTGTGTGTTTGTAGAGTGACCTCTCAGCAACAGCAAATCTGAAGTGCAACGAAAATAGCCCCGGCGATTCGATTTACATGCCACAATCTGCGTCAGTTCTGATGATGATGGTGATGATGATGATTCTACAAGACAGAATGTGTGTGTGTGTGCCTGTTCTGAATAAGTATGACGCTTTTTGTTGTCCGACATTTTCTCGGTCACATTTCCTCCCTCCCTCCCTCCCCTCTTGACTTTTGGCTTTCTGCCCCCCTCCCGCCATCATTTGTTTGTTCGTCCTAGTAAGGAAAACTTTGACTCAGTGGTAGATTAGCAGCAGCAGTGAGAGTAGATTAGTAGTAGTGGACCAGCGGAATCAATTATGTCTCCTCTGCTGCTGCTGATGTTCTGTTTGCTCAGCACTGCAGCTGTAAATGTTATGTTTGAATGGAGAGGAGATGTGCTCAGCATTGTGTCCAGCTTGGTATTTTCCAACAGGATCACCACTCTTTGTTTTGTGTGAGTGTGTGTGTGTTTGACCATCATCCTTTGAGTCTCGATATTCGATTAACGACTTGTTTGCACTTGTTATCTTCTATTGTTTGAGGGAGAAGAAAACGAGGAAGGAAGAAGTTCTGTTGTTGGTTATTCGGTCCGCTGGTATAATCTCTTATAATTAGGTGCTATCAATTAATAATGTTTTCCTAGTTTCTAGAGGTTCTATTAAGATTGTGTGCACCGTCTTTACCTTTACCGGTCATTTAGAGGCTAAGACACACACCGTCGTTTAATCTAGATTGAGTCTGGTTTTTATTTCTTTTTCTCTTTTTCTCCACTTACTACAGCTAATTGAATTTTCAGCTGCTCACGTCTCAATTGAGATGGTGTGCTCTCGCTTACCTAACTTTTTGTTGTTTCTTAAAGTTTTTTGTTTTGAAGCAGGCAGCTTTTTTGCTTGGAAGCCAGGTAGGCAAGCTCATTGTCATCATCATCATCGTCGTCGTCGTCGGCCTAGGTCGACGAGGTAAAAATTGTGTAGTATAAGTTTTCCAAGTGCTTTTTCAGTACGCCTATGTTATTTATTGTTATTGTCTTTCACGTTTAGGTTTGCACTTTTTTCATTTTCATTTTCATTTTCTTCGAGTGGTAGTTCAAGGCACCTGTGTTTGTCTTCTTCTGTTTGTCTTCTTCTTATCAACGCTCGTGTGCTTTTACTATCGCCTGGCTGGACATTTACCCTACAAAGGTAGTGCAAATACATTTACACACGAGAGCGGTTTGCTTATAAAAATGTGTATCATCGTGTCAATGTTTGTTGTGCACACAGACTCGCTAAATGGCCATCAGATCATCGGTAATAGTGGTGGTGGTGGTGGTGGTGGTGAGCTGAAAGTGAGTTTAGGCACGACATACACTCTCAAACACTCGGCTCAGGTGTTTGCCAGCGTCCTCTGGTCTCTTTTCAATGTTCCATTTTCTTTTTGCTCAGTGCTCAATTGTTCCCTCACCCCTCACACCCTTTCCCCTCTCTGGACCCTCTCATTAATCAGCCCAGCAGTTTTCATTCCTTTTTTCACTCTTGTGTCTATCGATACTCGAAACTCGAGAGAAGTTTTCACATACACTACTCACACACTACAGCTACTCTGCACTAATTACCAGGTTGGTGTTGCAGTTGCAGTTAAAGCTTTCCTCTGCACTCTACACCCGTTCCCGAATTGTCAGCCCGTCTGCCTGCCAATTGACTTTGACCCTAATTTATGGACTGCTATGTGTCTTTCGGTGTTTCGGTGTTTCAGTCTGCCTGAGTGTAACCTTTTTTCAGAATGATCGGGCGTTGGAGCTAGTTGGGAGTACGACTCTTTTCGTAATTAGAGCTAACGAGGATTCTTTCCTTTTTAGTGTCTCTGTTGTGACTGTTGTCACTAACTTTTGCCTTTTTTGCTCATTTGCTAAATGGCAATTGAATAGGTGAACTTGTAATGAAAAAAAGAAGGGTCGTTTCGATTAGGTTGCAATCGCCGGCGACTTTTACTACATTAAACCTTTTTCCTTCAATCGCTCTACCAGGATGAAATGACACTGAAAATGCCAAAGGGCCAACATGATTTGAGCAAAATGATTGGTAATGATCGGTAATGAGTGAAGAGAAATGTGTGTTGTGTTGTTGTTCAATTTCACTAAATCATCAGACTACTACTTCTGTTTCAGCAGCAGCAGCAGCTACTCTAGAGCGGTCAGTGTCTGTGCTGTTTTGTTGTGTTCCCTTCTCCTCACACTGTTTTCCAGCAGCAATATGATCCAACAAAAGCACATGGTCACATGCTGCTGCTGTTGTACACAGTGGAGCACTAAATGGCACTTGGGGCACTAAACTCACTCACTCACTCACTCACTCACGTACGGCGCCTCAAAAAGTGCTGCTGCAAACTGCACTGAGTCAAGGGTGCCAGCCTTTCAGCTAACGATCTGACGAGCTGAAAGAGCTGGAAGAGGCTCTCTATACATTTTCCTTTCCTTTCCTTTCTACTTCTTTTGCCTGGAAAACAAAATTAGCATCATCACCATCATAGTAATAATTATAGCCGTTGGTTAGATTGAGCACTGAGTCTCTGAATTAGTGAGTGTTGAGTTGTCACACCGTCGTTCCGCTCTCTGTTTAGTTGCTGATCCGTTTGCTGGTAATGTGTGATGATGCTAATGGATGGCCATTTAGTGATGACAACTTCAGAGCTGAAGTGTTGGCATCTCAATTTAGAAGAACAGGGAAAGCTAAAAGGTTAGCAGTCAGCCAGCAAAAGTGTGTGTTTGTTTGAGATCAGATGTTTGTGTTCATTGTACGCTGGTGTGAACCTGTGTCAATATTGTCGGTGGCGGCTGTTGTTTGTATGGTAATGATATTACACCGTAAATGTGCTCAATGGAGAGCAAGTCGAGGAGGAGGTGGAGGAGGAGGAATGTGTCGTACAAAGTGTTGAGTGCAATGTTTGCTGGAGTATTCAAGTGGCAACAACGGCAGCAGCAACAGCAGCAGCAGCAGCAGCTAATTAAGGCGGTAAAAGTGGGTGCAGGCGACATTCGAGGTAAACGGCTGCTGTTGCTGCTGCTGTTCGGCCGCGACATACAGTTTTGTTTGTTCCATCTACCTTTATCCCCCCCCCTTTTCTTTCTTTTCATTTTCTGCTTACACAAACACAAGCTGTCTGGCTTGTGTCGCTTTTCGCTCTTAGCTTTCTTTCTTTCTTTTTTATTCAGCAGAATAACAATAGACTCGTTGAGCAGCACTCAAACACAGCCTCAATTTGCTGACATTCAAACACACACACACACACACACCTGAATATAGCACGTGCTGTTTTAGCTGCTGCTGCTGCTGCTGGTGACGCTAAATCTGTGTGCTCTGCTTTCTTTCTTTTTATCTTTTTCTACAGATCAGTTGACGAGAGTCGGTTTGTGAAGAGTCAGGCTCTTTTATTCACCGAGGACTTTTTTATGATCCCCCAGGATAGACAGCTTTAGTGTGCAGCTTTAGTGCTCACTGCATATTATGAGCACACAGATTTGCACACCATGCAAACCAGCGTCATTCAGGCTCACTGCTCTCAGCAACAGTCACTGTTAATTAGCTGAAGAGCAGTTTGCTCTGTTTCTGGGTAGAGTGTGTGTTACCTGGTGATACCTGGTTGTACCTGCTGTGTTCACCACCAACCAGGTTGTCTGTCGGTGACAGGCCAGTTCTGCTGGCGGTGGTCATTCACCAGCCTCATTCACCAGCTTTAATCTTTTCACTCTAGGTTCAGTTTCTGATTCTGATTAGTGCTCTCATTCACTAATTTTTTTCATTCATTCACTACTCTTCTGTTTTATTCTATTTTTAACTTTTTGTTCAGTTTTTTGTGTGTTTGTGTGTGTTGCTGTGCGCTCAAATCGCAGCAGTACCCTTTTCTTCTACTTCTTCTGAGTAGGACATTCTTCTTCTTTTCCAGTGGCACTAGTAATTGGTAATTGGGAGCAGTGTGTGCGTAATTTGGTGCTGCTGCTGGTGGCTGGCTGGCTTCAAAAGTTGGCCTACATTAATTAGCCAACTTTTGTGCGGCCTCCTTCAGTCTGTACAACAGCACCAGCACCAACGAGCAGTGCTAATTTATTCGGCACTGTTGAAAATAGCAGCAGCAGCAGCAGCAGCAGCTAGTAATCTTGATGATTTAATAATAAAGTAGTGCGCCGGGTGAAAGAAAAGTGTAAACTGTGCTGCTGCTGCTGCTGTGACAGTTGAAAAAGAAGCCTTTTTTGGTAGTAGGTGTCCTGTTCTGGTGGTGACCACATTTTTCCTGCCGGCACCAGGCACCATAATTTGTCACCCTGATTTTGTTTGTTACATCATCATCATCCTCTTCATCATCGTTAGCATCTCTCTCTCTCTTTCTCTCCCTGCCATCAACATTTGCATTAATGTACTGCACTTTTTAGCTACAGCTAAGCAAACATGAGCACACAGACTGGAAACTACTTTACCTTTGTCTTTTTGACTTTGTTTTTGTTTTTGTCCCTTTGTCTCCGTCTGTTTGTTTGTCCGTGCACTTGAAATGTTTGCTCTACTGAAGCTATTGAAAGACTCGCCTCCTGCACTGAAAATGCACGATGGAAATCGGGTTCTCTCTTTGTTTGAAAGTTTAATTTGGGTTTCTTTTTTAGATCTGCTATTGTCAATTGTCAGTTGTTTTCTCTTTAAAAGATAAAGGTTTCCTGAATTACCAAGCCTCGTTGACGCAAGCCGTTTTCCGGTTAATCTCGTCTTACGATTTTTTGCTTGCGGTTTGTCAATTTAAGCAGAAGCAGCTTTTTTCTGGTGCAAAACCATCTTCTTTGATTTGTTTTTTCATCTCTCTGCCCAATTTCTGCCCAGTTTGTCAGTAGCATTTCATCGGACAACTTGCTGCACCATTTTGCCGATTTGTACGACAGGAGCACTCCTGCACAGCAGGAGCCCCCAAGCTCGAAAGATTGGCCGGAAATTTTCCTTCATTTTTTCTGCCACGATGGCACTGTGCATCCTCTGCTGCTGTTTGATCTCTAACTGTGCACTAAATTGACTCGGATTTTGGGGGGGGGGGGAGAAAAAAGGACAGCAGTGTATGCATTCTGCCCCTGCCACCACCGCTGTTCCATTCAATTGGCGAGACATGGGAGAAGTTAATTGCTGGCAGCAGCAGCGTTGATGCCTGATTCACTGGAACCCCACTCAACACTGCAGCATTCAGTGTTATTGCAATCAATGTGTGGGTATTTAGTGTGTGGCAGAAGATGCGCAATTCAATTAGCGGATTGACTTCACTTCATTTTCTTTCTCTCTCTATCGCTTGTGCCTTTTGACAACTTTTGCTGCTGTCCAGGCTGCTGAAGCTCCCTCTTACATTTGTCCTCATCAAGTTCCTTGCCTACCTACCTTTCCTTTCCTTTCTTTCCCTGTGTACTCTTTCTGTGCTCCAGGTAAAGTGTACCTGTCTGACAAAATGGCTGACACTGAAGTCTTGACTGTGTGTGTGTGTGTTGATTTCCAAGTTGCCAAGTGCACTACCACCACCACCACTTCAAGCAGAGTACTACCTTCTCTTGTCCACCTACGCAGAAGGTAGGTCCAAAAAAGATGGAAATGAAGTTGGTCAGGCTACTTTGGCTGCTGCTGCTGCATCTGAAACACTTGTGCCACCAAGCTGCTGCTGCTGCTGTACACAGCCAGTTCTCGCATTGCTTTCTTTGCCTTGCCTTACTCTTTTTTCTTCCCTTGGTGGATCAGCAGCACCGTCGCTTTGGTGGTGTTGCTTGCTTGTTTGCTTGCTTCCCTCTCTTTACTTTGTGCACCACTTGCGCTTGATCTCCTCAACTGGCGCCGCCGTCCTCTTCTCTCTTTTCTTTCTCTTGTGCGATGTGCTTTAGTGCAGAGTGAAGGAAAGAGATTGAAAGAGAAGAAGAGAGAGAACTTGCTGAGAGTTGCTGGAGCAATGGCAGCAGCCAGCGCTTGGTCACTTTTTCAGTCTTTTGCTGCGGTGAACACCGTTGTTCATGTCGTCGTTGTCGTCGTCGAACACTGCCTCCTTGTACGCTTGCTTTCTCTTTCTTTTTCGATTCACTGCTGTCTTTTGTGCTCTTGGAACGCTTCTCTCTTCGCTCTAGTCGGCGGATTCTGGACGCTCTTTCTCCCATTCTCCCATTTTCTCATCAGTTGTTTGCACAATTACCGGTGGTGACATGCGTTCTGCTTTTCATAGTGTGTGTTCTAGTGCTTGTGCTCTCTTTTTTGTTCTTTTCGATTCTCTCTTGTCAGTCTGACTAGTCGAGGACTGGACCAGCAGCAGCACTGAATCCACCGTTTGATCAGTGTCATGTCCGTCAGTCGGTGGTCGGTCGCACTCGTCGGTTGTCCTTCTTTTTCCCTTTCTTCATTCATTCGTCGACTTTGTCATAATCGACTACAACTACTGAAAATTCTATTTTTCTAATTTTTGTGAACTGAATTTGCACTGAAAAATTTACTTGAGAAAAACCACAGCTACAGTTACATCGTCTGCGGCTTTTTATTTTGTGTTTTTCTTCTCCTTCATTCTGTCTGTCACGTTCTTCAACCCGCTTTTTCCGACAGCATCTTCCTCAAAGAGAAACAAATTGCCAGTGGAAAATTTTCCCCGTCTCGTCCGGTGCTCGTCTGTCCTCTTTCACTGTCACCGAGGAAAGAGCCAATATTGATCTGCTTGTTGACAGTTGTCTGCTCTGCTCTTGTCTTCTCTTGTCTGGTGGTCTGGTCTGGTGGTCTGGTGGTTTACCCAGCAAGTCGTATTTCATCACACCAACTGTCCCGTTTTCTTGCTCTGGTGTGTGTTTGTGCCGGTGACGGCTTCGAATGGCATTTTCTCCACTACCGCCATCATTTCGTCCATCAACACCCGCATACTTTCAGGTTAGTGTTCGATGGTGGCGGTTGTTTTAGTAGTAGGCGGCGGAAGAGAAGAGAGGAAAAAGGACTGGTGCACTAAAGTGTGTGTGCACTCGTCTGGTCGGTCTCTGTCGGCCGGTAACGATGGACAGATGGGACAGAAAAAAGTTGACACAAAAAGTACATGTCCTGTTTATTTGTGCGTGCACTGCTGCTCCACTCGAATGTCCACACTTGCCAATCACTAGAATATGCCCTCCAGAGCTGAATTCTATTTCGCGCAATTCCGTGAATGTGTGTTTTAATTAAAAAAACTGCTGAAAAGCCTGTACCCTTCATGCACCGAATGACCACTGGCCACTCGGTGCTTGTGCCTGCCTGCCTCGGTCCTCGGCGACAACGTTGCACTTCAAGTAATTGCCAACTCTGGCGGCCATTTCATTTGCATTAATTGAATTCTCTCTTTCTCTCTTTAGTAGCTCTCTCTCACTACCACTCTGGTAGCGAAAAGAGTTTTCAATGGCAGGAATTTTAGCCGTGAACTGTTTTTTCACTCTGCTGATTTTTGCGCTATTACTACTACTAAACTACTAAATACCATTTGTCCTTGCTCTGCCGGAGTTGTTGCTGCTGTTTTCTTCGCCGCAGTTGACATTCGTTGAAAGGAGCGTTCTTGTTAATTTGAACTATAGTGTAGGCAAGGGTGTGCAAATGTATAGGATCCATTTTCAAGGGTTTTTCTGGAAAGTGTCTTTTTGATTTTGTCGTCGATGTGAAAAAGGTGTTTTTAAAAGGTGTTTTGAGTGAAGATGTTAGAAAATGGCATAATAAAGAATATTTTGAATTGATTCAATTCACATTGTCTACCTCCTCTTAATTGGCGTTCAATTTGAGTAGAAATCGCTGATAAAAAGAATGGGGAAAACGGCAGCGAAAGTGATAATTAGGTTTGCCTAAATTATGGAAAAGTGCCCAAAATGGCACACATTTTCCACTTGCAATCTGTCTGAAGTGAGTGCCCATCTAATTATCGTGCCTTCCGCTGAAGTGTCTGTGGTACTTGAGTTGCACACACACTTGGCAATTCTTCACTCGTCGATTTTGTGTTGTTGATTAATTTAACTTTTTGCTTATTGATTTGATTTTAAATGCGATAAGTGTGCGTGTGTGCTATTTGCATTTTTCTTTCTTTCTTTCTTCTTTTTTCTTTTGCTGCTGCTGCTGCAGCTTTCCATTTGCTCTAATTTGTCTGAAAGTGCTCGTTCGCTTGAACAGATTTTCTTGATTTTTCAAGATTGCACTCTCAATGTCTAGCCTCTTCTTCTTCTTCTTCTTCTTCTTTTTCTTCTTCTTCTTCTTCTTCTTTCCAATTGACGGTTTAATCAAATCAAAGATCCCTTTCCCTAGAGGGTTGAAATTTAATTTTTTTTGTCAAAAAATCAAAATTTGAATTTTTATTTTACTTTTCCATTTTTATCACAGTAGCGAATTAGAAGACTGCAGCAATTTAAACTTTTTCCCTTACTTACAATTCTCTACTTATACCAGCATTAGCAGAGTCTCTCACTTTCCTTGTGGAATACATTTTTCTTCTTCATCGGCAGTCGATTAGCTGCTAAGCCCTTGGTGCATGCAATTACACTATTACACCACACACTTTTTTTCCTGCATTCTTTCTGCCCGTTCGTTCACAATCAAATCAGCACTACTTCACCTTCAGTTCACACACACTCAGGTAGTGCACCACTCCCAATATTTGACTGTCTGTCTGTCTGCCTTGCTGTTCTTCAGTTAATATATGTTCTCGGTTAATATGTGTTCACTGTGCCAAGGTGAGAAGGAAGGGGGGAAGGGGAAACCTCAGTAGTTTCTGACCGACATTTAGTTTAGCTCTTTTTTTGTCGGCCGGCAGTAGGCAAATTTTTTATTAGTTGCCGTTTTGTTGTTTCGAGCAGTGTGTCTTCCTCTTCAGCACTGTCTTTTGATTTACCTGCCTGTCTGTTTGTGCCCCTACCAGTAATTTGGCACTGCATCCATTGCCGGGCAAAGTGCTCGCTTTTTGCCTGCCTAATTTTCGATTACATCTAATGTGAGGTTGGAGAGCCTAAATATAGATTATTTGGTCTGTCGATCTGTGTGTGTTCTGTCTCTGTGAGCTTCTCCAAACTGATGACTGTTTGAATGGTGCTGCCGAGAAAAGGTGAACTGTGCAGTTGGAAAAGGTACTTTGAACTGATGTGTTGATGTGATGTGTTGTGGTCAGCAGCAGCGGTAAATGTGTCTGCTATGCTGTGTTGTTTTGACCACCACCACCACCAGGCAATCTCGCACATCAACTCTAATTTAATGTGAGGCGCTTCTGCTGCTGCTGCTGTTTTACATTACATTGCTGAGCAAGTGAGGTGATGCAGCGTCAGTCGGTCGGTCGGTCGGTCGGTGCTTTTTGACATCTGCAAATTATCGATTTAAGGGCTCCACTTGTGTGCTAAAGTTACCTCAATAGCTGCTGCTGCTGCTGCTGCTGCACCTCAAATACTGCATTCAAATTACCGGTGCTTCTGCTCTTGCGGTGGTGATGATGTCACGCACTGCTAATATTGAAGCTGAAGTGGCAGTAATAATCTTCGGCGTCATTTGATTTGTGCGCATCATCTTTCTTTCCCTGCTAATAATGTAATAGCATTACCAGCCTTTGCCGACTGTAAATCGAGAGCGTATAAATAACAGCAGACAATGGCCCCTTTCTTTCTTTCTTTCTTCCTTCTTTTCCTCCCTTTCAAAGCATCGTCTTTCAGTCTAAAATGAAGCAGTGAGGAAAAAGTGCTAATTAATAGCAGCAGTAAGGTGAGCGGTGCTACTGCATCGCATCGCATCACATCACATCTTGTTCGCTGCCATGTTTGAGCATGGGAACATTGTGTAATGTGAAAGGAGGAGAAGGAAGAAAAATTCGCTCTCGCTACCGAATGTATAATATGTTTTGGTGGTGGTGAGGTATTGAACTGTGTGTGTACAAGAGGAGGAGAATATTGCACCACCATACTGCTGTTTGGGAACTTTAGTGAAACGATTAATGATGATTTCTTGGGCAATCGATGATCGAGCAAAAAGAGTCTTACGCTGCGATGAATTATGCATACACGTGTGTGCTCCAAAGAGTATTAAAATGTGTGCAGCCTGTGTTGTTGATAAGAGTGACAGTGAACGGGAGAGTTTAGTGTGTGTGTGTTGAGAGGGCATTCAGTAAGTGAATGAGGGAATGAATGGCGGCACACTGTGCAAGAAAGAAGAAGGAGCCACTTGAGGAGCAGGAAAAACCATACAAAAACTTTGACTTTACCAAACTTTGATTGAGTAGTGCTGCTGCTGGGGGAGAAGATTACAGATTTGTCGATTAATAATAATGTTAAATTGAAAGTGTGTGGCTTTCTTTTTTTTTGTCAGTAGTCTTCACTCTTTAGCCATTCAGTGTCAGTGTTGATTGCCACTTGACTGGAGGGCAAGTGGTTATTACATTATTACATTATTACTATCACTACTGAAACTATTGCCGATGTGCAAATATAGATGCTTAGGCTTCAGTGATGATGAGTGATGATGAACTCTGATGAGCGGTGACAGCAGCAAATTGTGCCAGTTGACAAGTTGATCACTCTCTCACACTCACTCTCACTTGTTGTTTTTGGCGGTCAGTTGGCCATTGCTGTTAATGTCAACTTTCTTTTCTTCCTCTTCATCATCTTGATTCATCTCCGCCCTAGTTTCAGTTTACCACAGCAAAACATAATATAACCACATTGTCGTCCACTTTTTGTTTAGTTGACTTCTTCTTCATCATCGTCGTTTGATCGTCTTTCTTTTGCCCAAGGCAAACATGGTTAACTGGAAAAGTTACTGCTTAGCAGCAATGATGATGATGATGATGGGATGATAACTTTATTTTGGGTTTTTTGAGTGACTTTTTTATTCGTTATATTTTTTGATGTAATTTAATGTGCAGTGCTGGAAATTGAGAGTGACAGTTTTCTTTTGTTACAATTTTTTCTGATGCGCTAGTTTTTCCTTCCCTCTTCCAGTGACACCTTTCCGTTCTTCGTCAGCATCTAATCTTTTTCTCTTTCAACTTCTCTTCTCTGACAAGCTGGGCGTATAAGCTTCTTCTTCTTCTTCCAGAGAGTGTTTGTCTCTATTTCTATTTCTCTTTCTCTTTCTGTTCCAAGATGATGTGTCTAGTCTACCTGCAGTCTAGTTTGAAATGATAATGCTGCAGTGCAAGAAAAGAAAAAGAGTGCTGGTGGTGAGGTGGTCTAAGGACTCATTGCGGGTGGTTAAGACTTGTTGTTGTTGCACTTCTCGGTAAGAAGTGTGTGTCTAGTACGACTGTCTGCTGCATTTCAGACTGTGTTTTCCTTTTCTTCTTTCTCTCATTTTTCCCCTTTTCTAAGTAGATTGTCTCTGAACAATCAAATCAGCGGCAATCAGCCGCTGCCGCTGCCGCCGCCGCTTCAGCAGTGTCAGCCTCAGTTATCAGTGAGCACACAGTAACACCGTATTACCACCACTGAATGAATGAGTGAGAGAGCATCTTATTGTCTTCTAATCGAATTACAGGTGTGATTACAATGGCGGCAGGCGGGCGGGCAGACACAACACTACTTCATGGTGACGACTGGTCACTTTATGTGTCTGTGTCTGTGTGCCTGTGCAGGCCATTGAGCTGTCATTGCTTTTGCTGGTGCTGCTGCTGCTGCTGTCATATTGTGGCTTAATATGGCAGTCGGTGGTAAAAGAAGAGCAACAGTCTCAAAGTGGCCGATTGTCTGACGAGCTGCATCACCGGTTGCATCCACCCTGTGTGTGTCTTTTTATTTAGCTTTTTCTGTCTCTCACTCTCTGCCTGTCTGTCTGTCTGTTTCATCGGTACATTAGCACGCATGATGTTCTCCTCTTTTCTCCTTTTTGATGACGATTCGATTGCCGCCGCCGCCGCCGCCATCACTGACTGCTGAGAACAACGCTGCAGTATAGAGGAAGGAAAAGGATGGGGGAGAAAATCACCGTTATCGTTTTGTTTTTGGTAATCACCACCGATGCTGCTGCTGATGCGGTAAACTAGGTGAGAGACAGCTGAAGTGAAAGTGGCAGGCACATAGAGAGAAGAAGGAAAATGTGTTGTTGGTCAGTTGTGTGTGTGTGTGAGTAGAGTGAAATGGCAACTGAAACACACATACTGTACTCATGTTTGCGTGTAGCTAATTGATTAATTAGACTGAGGAGAGAGAAGTGAGAAAATGGCAGCCCGCAAACAAGATTACACTTATTGACATGAGAAGCAGCAGTCAGCGCTACTTTATTTATTTGTTTTTCCTTTTTTACTTTTTTTGTGGGAGTCAAGAAGAAGGTTGCTAAGTGCGACAACTGTGTGTTGAGTGATGAAGTAAAATGTGCGTCTGTGTCTGCTGAGCATCACTTTTCTGGCATTTGTGTGATGGAAAACACTCATAATATAGTTATTTTTTGCTTTGATTTTCACTAAAACGTACAATTTTCTTTTTTTCTTTCTTCTTTTTCATTTTATTCACACAGAATGACAATCAACGCCGACTGCAACAACAACAAGCTGGAGGTGTCGGTGACCAGCAACGGCCTCGAGGTGACCTCTGCTGCTGCTTCCCAGATTGCTGCTGAAGCTGAAACTGCTGAAGCTGAAACTGAAGCTACAACAGGAACTTTAGCTGACGTTGGCAGTAGCAGCAGTGGCAGTGGCGCCAACAGTCGCTCTGCCTCGACATCACCCCCACCAAACACAGTCGCCGTTGTTAGTCACAGTCGTCGAGCTTCGCCTTCAAAGAAGAGGACTGCAGTTTTCATTAACAGTAACAGTGGTAACAGTTCAGCAAAGTCGCCGGCTAAACAAACCACCACCGTACAGCGGCACCAGTCAATGCCGGTGACGGCCACCACCAGTGACGTGCAACAGGTGGTGAAGGCGGGGGCGGGAAAGCGACAGCAGCAGCCATTAGAAACGATGGCGCCCTCACGCCCAACTTCGATGACCGCAAACCACCATCATCACCACCAGCACAACTTCAACCCCGCCCTACCTCCTCTTGACAATTGTGATAGCATCTTTGCGATAGTCAGTCTGCCCGCCACTGTCAACTCTCGGACCAGTGATGCTAAGCCGGATGCACCGCTGAACACAGGCAGCGAAGGCGTTCAAAACTTCTCATCAAAGTCTCCTCCTCTTCCGCCGTTGGTCAAGTCAGATCGCCAGCAGCGGAAAAGTTTAACTACTCCTTCGCCTCCTCCCCCACCTCAGTCTCTTCCTATTGTTGATTGGAAAAGTCAGCTCAACTACGAGCTGACGATGTACCAGCAGATGTTGGCAAACCAAAGTCACCGGTCGCCGCTGCTGCGGACGACAAACACTAGGCCAACTAGTACTTCAAGTAATACTTCAAAACAGCAGCCTTCTAGTCATCCGTCTAGTGAGCAGCATCCTCATCCTCATCCTCATCAACATCACTTTCATAATAACCCAAATCACCACCACCACCACCATCACCCCCTGAACTACCACCCTCTTCCTCATCCTCGACAGCAGACGCCAACTGCAAACAGTGGTAAACCGGCGATGACCAATGGCCAACTCATTGGCAAGGGTCAAAGTAGTCAGCCGCACTCAAATCATCATCACCCTCGAAACTCCACTTCACCGGTGAAAAGTCCTACCACCACCACCTCTAAAGGTTCCGCCACCGATCTAACCTTGGATGACGCCTTCTCGTGGACAAACACAGTGGCTGGTGGTGGTGGTGGTGAATCGAGGCAGCTTTCTCCCACAACCAACACCACCAACACTTCACCTTCTTCAATTACCACCGCCGCCACCAACGCCTCTTATCCCTCACCGCCGTCGAACATGGCCACAAACTCTGTGGTCACTAGTCCTGCTGGTCGAAAACCTTCTTCAAGTGGTGCTGTGAACACTACTCGACCCTCTTCAGGTGGTGGGGGTGGAAATAGTCGAAGGGACAATGAAAGAGAGGTGGGCGTGGTTCGCATGGCCACTCCCTACGAGCGACTGCTCTACGCAATGGAAAACGACAAGACCTGGGCAAAGGAGGTCGCCTTTGGGCGACGAATCGGCCTGTACCGCTTCAAAGGCGACATTGGCAATGGAAACTTCTCTCAGGTGAAGATTGCCATTCACAGTCTGACTAAGGGTAAGCTCTGAAACAAAAACTTTTGTTTCCTATTTTCACTTTCTAACAGCCAAAACGTCTTCTTTCTTTATTCAGAAAAAGTCGCCGTCAAGATTCTGGACAAGGCGCGCCTGGACGCGAAGACGCAGCGAATGCTCGCCCGGGAGATTCGCACCATGGAGACGCTGCACCACCCGAATCTGATTCGCATCTTTGAGGTGATTGAAACCCTCTCGAAGCACTACATCGTCATGGAGCTGGCCCCCGGCGGAGAGCTCTTTCAGGTGATCTCACTGCAGGGCCGGCTCAGCGAGTCCGAGGGCCGCTTCTACTTCTCGCAGATTCTTTCCGCCATTGAGCACATGGTAAGCGGAAGGGTTTCATTGTTTGGTTTCTAGAACTTATCAAATGTTTCCCACCTCCTCATTTAGCACCAGCACAACCTCATCCACCGAGACATCAAGGCGGAGAACGTCTTCTTCTCCGATCCGTACACTGTGAAGGTGGGCGACTTTGGCTTCAGCACGCGAATCAGCTCACAGGATGAGCTGCTCTCGACGTTTTGTGGTTTGTTCATAAATGGGGTTAAAAGTGTTTTTTAGTTTTCTAACAGATTTTACCTTTTTTCAGGCTCTCCACCGTACGCCGCTCCGGAGCTCTTTCGAGACGAGTCCTATCGAGGGCCCTTTGTCGACTACTGGGCCCTTGGCGTCCTCCTTTACTTTATCGTCACCGGGACGATGCCCTTCCGGGCGCAGACCATCGTCGCGCTGAAGAAGCTAATCCTCGATGGTCGCTACGACGTGCCTGCCTACGTCAGCGTCGAGTGCTGTCAGCTGATTGCCGGCTTTCTCCAACCGGTCCCGGCGAAGCGGTACAACCTCGAAACGGCCAAGGGCACTCGATGGCTCAGGGGGCGAAATGGAACAAGTTCAGCAGCTTTAATAGCAGGAAACGGAAGCGGCAGCAGCAGCAGCAGCAGAGGCAGTGTCGCCAAGTACGACCTGAAGACCTCCTACGGGCGACTGCTGCGAAGTCGGCGGCTGGCCGCTGCTGAGCGGCGAAACACGCTGAGCGAGTTCTCCACTGCCGAGTACGACTTTTCCGGTGTAGTCACAACGAATGGATCAAAAACTCGATCGAACCGTTTCAGTCTGGTGGAGCCGACATCTGGTTCCGTACCCATCTCCACCACTTCAAATCGACGATCCTCACCGACTGAGAGTGAACAATCACCTCCTCCTTCGACGACGCAGCCCTCAACTCCCGCTACAAGTACTAAAATTCTTTCAAACGAGGAGCGACAGACCTTTCGACAGCTGCTGACGCTGGGCATCGACGACACGGTCATTGTGCAGCACCTGGAGCGAGGGTCCATCAGCGCCATCGTCGGCACCTTTCGCATCATCCTCCACCGGGCGATCATGGAGTCGGCCTTGGCGGCCGCTGCCGCCCGGTCTGCTGCGGCCCAAGCTGAAAAAAGTCGAAAAGAGGCAAACGGTAGTAGGGGAAGTTCTGCCACATCTGCAACTGCAACTGCCAATGGAAACCTCGGCCGAAGCACCTCCATTCAGGTGGCCGCCTTTGATCGGTTCTGGGCGAACTATGCGCGGAAAGCGAGTGCTGGCACGCAGGGCAAAACTACCGCTGCTGCTGCTGCTGTTCTCAATTCACAGTCAAAACAGACAGGCAAAAAGCATCAGCAGCAGCAACCACTGAGCATCACCCCGGGCCCTAGACAGGCGACTGTACGACAGATGATCAAACTGCAGCAGCAGCAGCAGCAGCCACCTCAGTCGTCCACTGAACAGAATCACCATCATAATACGGTGGTGACGGTGGTGGATAGCTTTAGGAGGAAAAGCGAGGAAGACCCTCGCTCTGAGACGGCCACCAGCGGCAGCAGCAGCAACGCTGGAACGCCAAAGGAATCAGCAGCGGCAACAGCAACAAAGCGAAACAGCGCCAGCAAGTTCAGCAAAATGATGGCCGCCATGGTGATTGCCAGCTCGAAGCATCAGCAGCAGCAAAATGGTGGTAGCCAGAAGGGGACGCCCAGTTCGGCGAGTGGCCGGCTGGCAAATGGTAGTGCTAAAAAGACGGCGATCGGCCAAGTGATGACCATCACGGAGAATGGCGGCTTTCACCCTCATGATGGTAATGATCATCATCATTTTGCTGCCGGCAAAATGCAAAGTCGGGAGCTGAAGCAAAATGTAACTGCTGCTGCTGCTGCTGCTGAAACGGAAACACCAAAAGAGGGCAGTCAAAAAGAGCAGGAACGTCAAAAAGTAGGCCGCCAAAAGTCCACCTCCTCTTCCTCAAAAGACTCTCGATCAAATGACGGTGTCACTTTGGTGGTAGAAAACGGTGGAACAGCAGCTGAAAAACCTGCAGCCAACGGTCATCTGCCAGTAATGGCTGCTAATCTTCAGCATCCTCAACACCTCTCTTCCTCTTCGGCCAACTCCAACGGCCGCCTGTCTCGCTCCTGGCGGACCATCAAGAGCCTGGTCACCGACAGTACCATCTGCGGGACGGCGAACATTGCCCCGCTCAGCAATGGCGGCGGTCCGAAGAGTTTGCCGTACCAAAATGGCCAAGCAGACAACCATGCAAGGGCGTCATCTCCCACAGCTTCTGCCTCCCACACTGCACATTCCAACCACCACAGTCGATCCTCTACACCGTCATCCTCTTCCACCTCAAAGCAAGGTTTTCCACCGCATCATCACGTCCTCCACAAGACGACCACCTTGCAGATAACTGTGCCACCAGTTGGGGCCAGTTCCAACTCTGGCGGAGCTTCAACTCTTCTCTGGTCTCCCACCGGAAATGGCACCTCCAGTGGTTCTGGAAAGCTGCCCGGCTCCCCACTTCGCCGCTCTCAGACGACGCCCAATGTGTCGACGTGCTATCGAAACCACCACCTTCTTCTGCTAAACTCCACCGGCTCTGCTTCTGCTTCCTCCTCACATAAGAGCAAGTACAGCGCTGCCAATGGTCGGTGTACGATCTTCTAGGACACTTCTTTTTTGTACTGTAAAAGGATTTTCCTTTCCTCTCTCTCTCCCACCTCTTCCACCACTTTTTGTGATAATTTTGTTTTCAAGATGATCTACCCTTTTTTCGGCACACAACACCCATTTGTTGCCTGTTTTCTCTCTTTTGTCTCTCACTGTTGCACAACATGCACAACAACCACCCAAAAAGCCAGCATACCGAGCTGTTTGTACCGAGTTGTTAGTTCAGAATAAACTTGACGAAAATAAACTTGTAGACTAAAACCATTTTACAACAAAAGCTTTACTAACATTGGTAAAGTGAGCACTGTCTCCAACAGTTCTCAAACATTTAATAAACTGCAAACTGCATGTAACAGAAAAAAGTGTGTTATAAATGTGTTGAAATGTGAACAGGTTAGATTGGGATCAGCTCAGCTAATCCGACAAGTCGAGGGTTCCTCATCGAGGCCTCGCTTCTCACCACGAGGACTGCCAGAACCACCAGCAGCAGGAGGTGATGGTTGAGCTTGTGGTGGTGGTGGTGGTGGCACTAGCTCCGCTGGAACAGCCACATTGAGGCTACAACCTCGACCACCTTCTCTGCGAAGTTTGAGCGCCGCCTCGACCATGGCAACCTGTGCCCCCTGAGTCAGCTCTTCAGGCAGGGGAATCAGTTCATCTCTAGGCACTTGCATGTCATACCTCATGCCTGCAAATTCGATATTGTCGCCTGGCTTGCGAACTCCCTTTCGAATGACATAGTGATTTGGGTCGGTGATGTGGGCAGTCTCGGACCGGTCAGGAATGCGCCCGTAGTACGGCTCCATGCCGCCTTCCAAGACCATCACCGAGGGAATATTGCCTCGAGTTGCTATCTCATCCCTGTTCATCCAATAGAGGTTCTCAACGGGAATTAGGTAGCCGGGTGGCTGAGGAAGGGGCATCTCAACGAATGCCCCGGCATTGCCGGGAACAGGAGGATAAGGAGGAGAGGGAGGGATAGGATGCTGTGAACTGGGCTGCCCTGGAGATCCATGCCCTTCACTGCCAACTTCTTCCACCCATTCACTTGGGAAGGCAATGAAGTCCTGGTCATCGATCAGCCAGTGCCGGCGACCGGGAATCTCCGCCAAGTGCTTCTTCTCCACCGGAAGCAGCCAGTACCTGACCGGCTCAGGAACTGTGGGCCACCGGGGACCGGTAGGGTCTGCCGGAAGGTCAGAGAGAAGAAAGGAGTGAAAGGAGGTGTCATCGACCAGCCAGTACTGCCTCTTTGTGCCGTGGCGATCGGGAAGGAGGGTCGAATAGCAGTCATTGTCTTTCACCAAGTTGTACTCTGGTTCATCAGCTTGGGCCTGGGTGACCGTTTGAGTTGCGGGACTTTGCAGTGGAGAAAAAGGCGGGCAGCTCTGTTGAGGTGAAAAAGGAGGTAGATTCTGTCGAGGTGAATGCAGTTGCGGATTCGGTTGATAAAGTCCATGAGCACCGCCACCACCACCATCCGCCGCCTGCCGCAGAAATGGCTGAATGACCAGCAAAATGAAGGCCGCCTTCACCCGACATGCTCGCACCTTTGCATAAGGACTTTTCTCAAAGTAGGTTCTCTTTCTCACTTCACCGTTTTCATTCACGGGGTATGCGTTCACGTAGCTCATAATGATCTGCTTTGCCTCGCCGTACGACACCCTGGATCTGTGTTCAAAAAAAATGCGAAACAGATCCGGTTCCACTGTGACCATTTGCTGGGGATTGAAAGTAGAAGGCACTCCTCGGTGAACAGCCTGATACATTTTCCAGCGTAAATCCAGAACTTCAAAGTAGGCGTTCATTCCTCTTCTCCCTTTCTTATTCTGAACAGAGTCAGGCAGGAGGCCTAAATCGCTCAAGAAGACAATAAACGGAGAGCCCTTGCCGTACTTGTACTTCTCAAAAGCGCTTGCAAACTCCTCTCTGAAGACGTTGAAGAGGATGTCGAGGTAGAGGTCACAATGTTGGGCTTGTTGCTGGTTCGTTTCGGTAAAGATGTCCGTCACCAGGCGCAGGAGTTCCGCCTTTTCATTCCTCGTCAGCCTTTGGAAGTACAATTCAATTAGCTCATTGTCGCCAAAAGGTGCTTCGTTGTTTCTGGCACCTAAGACAGAGTAGGTGGCGGAAGAGGTCAGGTAGAGGAGAAGAAACAGAAGAAGGGGCAGTTGCAGGAGGAGGAAGGTGGTGATGGTGGTGGTCGACATCTTAAGTTCAAAAGATGATGATGATGATGACAGCAGTTGAAAGTTGAATAGTTGATGAGTTGCTTTTTCAGAAAGCGGTGTTGTTTTTCAGTAGTTCAATCAGTCAACCTATAGTGTGTGTGTCATCAAAGGGAGCAGTGCACGCGCTTTTACAACTTTTACGTTTCATTCTCCGTTTTTTAATTGCTGAATAAGCACTGCTGAAAAGTTCGAAAATTTGATGGCTGTGTCTAATCACTAGTTTTCATCATCTTCTGCTAAATGACTGCTGCTGCTGATGAGCACTTTAGTTCACGATGCTGAAGAGCAACTTGCATTGTAATAAAACACGTTCAGGGTAAATCAGAGGGCTGAAACTCGGTCAGGTGTAGAGCTCCGGCAGGCACCATGTAGTAGTTGCCGATTGGGAGGAAGGCGGGGTGAAGGTCTTCAGCACGTACCAGGTAAACCGATGGAGAAAGTTGTTGACCACCACCGCCACGGCCGCCACCAGGTGAATGAGGTGTTGAAGAAGGTGTATTCGGGTTAAACTCTGAAAAGAACTGCTGAATCGATGGGGAGGTCTGCTGCACAAATGGGCGACCACTTCCTCCTCTTCCTCTTCCTCCTCCACCGCTGCCCACAGCGGCGACCATATCCAAAAAGGGCACGGCCACCAGCAGCAGGAATAGGAGGATGGGAAGGAAGGAGAGGATCAGTTTTGCCATCATTATCTTGAGTTCTGATCAGCGCTTGCAGCGATTGCGAGAACGGGTTAGCAAAGGTCAATTGCGTTTGAGAAGATGAGAAAGCCTTGTTTTCAAACAGAGAAAGTCACAGCGTCACTCAGGCAGCTGAAAAAACAGGCAAAAGGAAAACGTGTCGCAAAGAAGAATTTGGATTACTGGTTGCGTCAACGTTTTTAAGCTTTTCGGAAAGCGATGAATCAGTTCGAAAAGTGGTACAAGGTTTTAGAAATGTATAATTTTTTAAAAAAATTGCTTTACAATCTTTCAATGTTACTTTTTTTAGAAAAAACTGTGTTGTAGTAAATTGAGCATAAATGAAATACTGAAAAAAACAACTTTAAAACTAATTAAAATTAAAATTAGGTTAACTAAAAAAATTGTCAAAAATCAAGGACACGTTAAAAAAGTATAAAAGTAGTTGATACATTTATTCAAATTCAAACAAACTTATTATTTTTTTGTGAACAAACCTCAGCAAAATAAACTCCTTTCAGGATGAATCTAACTCTGTCGCTTTTCCTCTTCCCTTGCCTTCTACTATTTTCCATCTTGTTTGTTGAAGAAAGCAGCTCTATTCACATTGGCTGGGAGGACATTCCAGTCGGTGACCCTCGTCTGAGGATGGCAATTGAGGCGGTAAAGGGGAAAATTGGCGGAATCGGTCCTGATGTTCAGTACACTGTGATCTCGGCAACAGCACTACAGCCAGGCCCTCTAAAGTACCAAACAAAGGTGCTCTTTGCCAAGGACACCGGCATTACCTGTGACCTGACCATTGCAGTCAATATGGGCGGCGTATACGAACTGGTCAGTGCGAAGTGTGTAATGTAGTTCAAATGTTTTTATTGAGAAAAGATTTTCTCTGAAAAATATTGTTTTTTAAATTGTGGAGTTGCAAAATTAACAATCTATCTTAGTTTTTATTTGTTGCAAAAATGTAATTTTTTTTATAAAACATTACTTTATTTAATAAAAACCACTGCTGTCTCAAATTGAGCTTTACAGCGGTATATAAAACACAATATATAACAATAAATAATAAATCTATATAAAAATAAATCATCACATTAGTTATCACAACAAAATGACTTCCCTTCAGAGTGGGTCTCTATCCCACACTGCAAAAATGTAATAAAAAATTTAAAAAAACGGCTAATTTAATAAATTAATAAATTAATCAAAATTAATTCAACTTTTCCATTTTATTAGGAAAATTAATATTATAAGGTCACTGCAACACAAGTATAAAAAGTCAATTCATTTATGAAAAACCCAAACTCACACAAACATATTTAGTTTTTAACAACAAAATCACTCCTATTTAAATGAAGCTAATTTTACCCCACCTCGTTTTATTTTGCATTTTTTTACGTTTTGCCTTTGCGTTTCAAGAAGATAAACTAGAAAATGGAGAGGTCAATTGGCATGACATTCCAGTGGCTGACCTCGGTTTGAAACGGGCGCTAGAAGGAGTGCAATTGATAGATGATCCTTCTGAGTACGCAGTGGTTTGGGCTCAAGCAAAAACCAAGGGTTCTCTTGAGTACAAGGCAAAAGTGCTCTTGAAAAAAGCCAGGACTACCTGTGAAGTGCAGATTGTCACCGAATCAGTGGGACCTACACAATACAAACTGTTAGCGGAAACATGTGCGCCTTTGTTTGGTAAACCGCGACTGGGCTCGGATTCTCCTGTACTGTACAAACGAGACTGTGAGTATGTAGGTGATGGAGCTATTTGCAATTAATACAAGCAAAAAAATGTACACAATAAAAAACAGTTTTTTAATTAACCGTTCTAACTAATTTTAAATGTAAGCAGTTTTAGTTTTAAAACACTTTTTTTTATTTGAAATTGTTTACACACGTATGTTTAAAATTAATCAAAACTATTAAAAATCAAATAAATGAAGGTCAGAGGTATAAAAAAAGATATAAAAGAAATCGCAGCAGTTCATTTAAGTTTAAACTTTATAAAATTGTTTTAAATTTTATTTTTAGATTTAAGTTTTTAGCGTTTGTCAATACAGACATCAAAATGAAACTTTTGCCGAAAATCATTTTTTTCTCTTTTTCTTGCCTTCTACTGCTCTCTGCCCTTTTTGTGCAGGAGAATCGTGCTGAAGTGCAAGTAAACCCGAGCCCTCTTGTCCTCAAGCAGGACTGTGAGTACGCAGGTGAAGTGACTATGTGCTAAAGAAGGCGATTAAAATAGCACCACGGCACTCTGGAACGCTGCTTTTATTATCCTGCTGACTGGTTTCCATTTTGTTATTTTATTCTACTTTTACTCTTGTTGTGGTTCTATGTTACATTTTTTTCATTAAAAGTTTTAATTTGATCATTATAAGCATTGTCTGGACATACTTTGGGTTGGCCCTTTGTTTTTCTCTTTGTCAACAAAATTCAATTGCACTTTGGGTTCAAATTGACAGTCATCACAACGTTAATAGATAAAACAGGCATAATGTAACTCTAGATGAAGATAAACTAGTCAGTAATTGGTTTCTAATGAAAATATTGCTCAAGGAGCCAGAACATTACAGTTTTTAGTTGCAAGGTGGCGGTACCTTTTGTTGATTCTTGCTAGTAGTCTGCTTGGCAACTCATTGTGTGATTAAACTCTCCATTGCACATCGCGTCTTTTACCTTGTTATTTTTTTAAAATATTTCTACAAACTTTAGAGACAGAGCCTTGCAGTTTTGGCCAATTTAACCAAAAATCTGACACCCTCGTTTTATTGCAGATCCTAAAAGTACTCAACAAGAGGACTCTAAATCTGAAAGAATTTTTGCTTAAAGACCACGGGAACATTGTCAATTTTAATTTTAAAGTTAATTAAAAATTAATAAAGTTTCCGATGTTGTCCGCTAGGAACGCCACTGTCGTCGCCATCTTGTAAGTGGCGTCAAAAAATCGCCCGTAGATTTTATTTTTCTCGTGTTCAGAAAACCAAGAAAATAAAGTTTGTGGAACCCCTGCCGCCATCTAGCGGTTGTCGAATGAACATGGCAAAAGAATCCGACCAGCCTGCACCAAAGTACGGTAACTCAAACCGAGCTTAAGTTTCAAAGTACCCGAGATTCTCCCGGGACTACTCCTCGGGCAGGTGAGTAGTGAGAGGAGAGAGAGAGAGAAAAATTGGAGAACAAACTCTTTTTATTTTTGTGTTTTTTCGGAGCAATACATTGTGTGTCAGAAGGGGGTGGTGGTACTTTGACGATAACATTTTTTAATAACAGTAGGGGATGACTTTACTAACACTTTATTTTCCGCCATTAGAACAATACCACCACAAGGAAATTTATTTGAATAAAAATAATTGACATGGTCTCTTTTTCTTCTGCCTGGGCTGCCATTCTTATTGTTGATGTTTCACAAAAAGTAAATATGAATGAAATCGCAAAAGATTAAAAGATTGGAGGTCGTCTTTCCCCTTTTTCTACATCGCTACATGGACAGGTCGGCTCTGCCTTCCTCACTTCTGTTGTCCTTCTTCATCTTCTGCCACCTCCTTTTCTTCTCTTTTTACCACCTTCCTTTATCATCATCTTCATCTTCTTGGCCCAGGGCGACTTTTTCCTTTCTCTGTTGGATGCTACTGAGGAGTTGGAGGAGGCGGCGTTCGACGAGGCGGTAGAGGCTGCAGTCGAAGAAGAGGAGTCGGCCATTTTCAGCCGAGGATGCATCTTCTTTCGTTCACCACCACCATGTTGGAACTGCTGCTGCTTTCTACCTCCTGGACGGTACGTGCAGAAGAAGAAGCCAAAGAAGACGACGAGTAAGAGAAGGCCGCCGCCAGAAATGGCGCCGACCATTTTCCAGTCAACGGCTTCTTCACCAGCACTAGGAGTTGTTTCACCGCCACCACCACCACCACCACCACCTTCTTCACCTAGAACATTTCGATCGCACCGATCCGCCGGCCACCGCCTCTCCACCTGAAGGCGCTCCTCGCTGTTCCACACCGGCACCGGAAAGCGTTCAACGCTGCAGCGAAAGAAGCGCTCATAGGGAATGTTGGTCCGCTTCACGCGGATCAACATTCCCTATGAGCGCTTCTTTCGCTGCAGCGTTGAACGCTTTCCGGTGCCGGTGTGGAACAGCGAGGAGCGCCTTCAGGTGGAGAGGCGGTGGCCCACCGGCAGATACTGTTTGTCCATGCCGCCGAAGAGCGACCTGGCGGGGGAGTACTTGTCCGCGATGGAGACCTCCTCCTCTTCCTCTTCCGCATTGCCTTTTCCTCCCTTAACAAGTAGCGCCTCATTGGGCAAAGCTGTTCGCTGGATGAGGTAGTAGACGGCCGGAGCGGGCTGTTCCTTTTCCAAATGCTGTTGGTCTTTTTGCTTCAGGTACAGCACTATCTCTGCGCTGCCCTCCTTTAGCGTCAGGTCGTAGAGGACGTACTGGCTGCTGTTTTGCCAGGTGTCTACCCAAAAAAGAGGAGGAGTTTTTGTTGGTAAGTTCTTTTTAACTCCCTAAAAACTCAAACAGGAAATTCTTACCCTTGTGCAGGACGTAGCCTTCAAAGAAGAACTTCTCATCATCGCTCTCCTGCCGAACAATGAGGGCAAACTCCTCTTCTGGTCGAGGTCTATCGTAAATCAAAGTGGCCGGGTAAGAATCTTTAGAATCGAGTAGCCCCGGGGCAATGGAGAAGAGCGCCTCATTGGTCTTGGAAAGAAGCAGCGCCATCTTATTTAGATGTCCAAAGAAATTCTCCGCAAACTTCTTTCCGGAGGTGAAAAAGTACGCCGAAGTCGGTGAGTGGGTAACTTCGGTGTTGCTGGAACAAAACAACAACAGGAAAAAAGGGTTTAGAGACACATGTTTGGACAGACGACTGTCTGCTTTGCTTGTGCTTACTACTGAAACCAGTGCTTAATCTTCTCCACCGCCTCACTCAGCTCTGTCCTGTTCCACAGTTCAAGTTCGTACTCAGGTGGGAGTGGAATGTGGTCGTCGTACTTCCCATCACCACCACCATCGTCGATTCGGTAGAAGTGCTCGCCCTCGAAGATGATCAACTGCAAACTGGAGGAGAAGGTAATTGACTTGAGGTGGATGCGATCCAGCTGGCGCTTCACTAGCCGAGTGCAGAGGTGCTTCTTCTGCTCATCGGTATAAAAAAAAAGTGAGAAAAATTATATGAGAACGTTTGAACACAGTGAACTTGGGTTTTACTTGCCTTTTGGGCTTGAACTTGATGGATTCGAAAAGTGAGCACTATGAAGAGAAGATAAAGTGCCGGTAGAGAATGCATCTTTGTCTGTGGCAGTAGAAAACAGATTCGAAGAGAGCAGAAAGTCAGCTTTAGAGATGTGTTTGTGCTGGCTTTATCATCGCAAAATCATTTCGATTTCTTTTGAGAGCATTGTTGCTAACTATTTTTGAGTTTTTTTTGTTTTGTAAAAGTTCGCCTACCATTTTTTGCACTCTCAGGTAAGTCCTCAAAAGTTAACACAAAAAAAATTTTTAATTCAGTTAACAAAAATCTGGCATTTCGTTTTGGAAATTAATTGGATACGCACTCCCCTCTTGCTGCACCACTCACCACCTTCTTCCTTTCTTCCCTGGTCCTAGCTTCTTCGCCCAAGGGGACTTCTTGATGGGCGTATTCGGCCGCTGCTGCTTCTTCTTCTTTACCATGCTGTTCGCCTCTGAGGAGATGATTGATGCATTCGAGTAGGTGGAGGAGGTGGTGGAAAAGGGAGAAGTGGAGGCAGCCGAGAAAGAAGGCGCATAGCTGTTTCTGCTGGATATTTTCTCCATCAAAAAATGCATAATCCTCTTTGGTCGACCATGTTTGCTCTGCTGCTGCTGCTGCTGCCCCTTTCCACTTGCTGAACAGCTACTTCCGGCAGAAGATCTGCGACGACAGCAGCAGAGGAAGGCGCCAAAGACGACGACCAGCAGGAGGAGGCCGCCGCCGTAGATGGCGGCCACCTTTTTCCAGTCAACGGCCACGTCAATCAGAGAACTAGGAGTTGTTGTACGGTCATCGACAACATCATCACCTCCTCCCCCTCCTCCTTTATCACTGCTAGCACCACCACCACCACCACCATTTCCATTGCCGCCATGGCCTTTTTCTTCCTTCAGGTAGTTCTGGTCGCACCGATTCGCCGGCCACCGCCTCTCCACCTCTTCGGTCAACTTTGGCGCCGGAAAACGCTTAGCGCTGCAGCGAAAGAAGCGCTCATAGGGAATGTTGGTCCGCTTCACGCGGATCACCGGCCGAGGCTTCCGGTCAAAGGAAAGGCTGTGCCCTAGCTCCAGGCGGTAGACGCAGCCGAGCTGCTGGTCAAAGAGGAAGGTGCTGTAACGGTGACGGTAGCCCACCGGAAGGCCACCGCTGAAGAGCGATCTTTTGGGGGAGTACTTTTCCTTCTCCTTCTCATTTCCGCCTCCCTGAACGAGCAGCACCTCACCGGAAGCGGTCGTCCGTTGGATGTGGTAGTAGACGGGCGGGGCGGGATTGTTATCGCTTCCACTTCGCTTCAGGTACACCTTCATCTCTGAGCTACCACCGTCCAGCTGCAGGTCGTAGAGGACGTACTGGCTGCTGTTCTGCCAGGTGTCTACCAAAAAAAAGAAAAGGAGGGTTTTTACCAAAAAAGCTCTTTGTCATTCCTAAAACAGGGCTTACCCTTGTGCAGGACATAGCCGTCGTAGGACACCTTCTCATCGTCGCTCTCCTGCCGAACAATGAGGGCAAAATCTTCAGCCGTCGCCGCCGGTCGAGGTCTATTGTAGATCAAGGTGGCCGGGTAGGAGTCACTGGAGTCAAAGTACCCGGCGGCGATCGACAGGAACGCCTCATTGGTCTTAAAGAGGAGCAGCGCCACCTTCTTGACACCTCCAGAGAAGAGGTTTCCTAAGATCGTTTTCGTTCCGTAGGTGAGAAAGTACGCCGAGGTCGGTGAGGAGGTTGCGTGAATGGTGCTGATAACAGGCAAAAGAGAACAATTGTTTAGAGGTTTAAAGTTTATTTTTTGTTCAAAAATTATACCTCGATGCAGATTTGAGCTCCTTTTCATTCCAGCGCTCGGACTGCTCGGGCATTTGAATGTGGTCGTCGTGCATTCCACTACCGCTACTATCGCTGATTCGGTAGAAGCGATCGCCCTCGTAGATGATCAACTGCAGATTGGGCGAGAAGGTGATCGACTTGAGGTGGATGCGATCCAGCTGCCGCTTCACCAGCCGACTGCAGAGGTGCTCCTCCTCATTAGTCTAAAAAGGGTAAAAGTTGGATGAGAAGAGATTTAAAGAAACTATAGTTTTACCTGCCTTTTGGGCTTGCACTTGGATGGCTCGAAAGGCGAGCACTATTGTGAAGAGTAGGCAAAGTGCCGGTAGAGGATGCATCGTTGTCTTGGGCAGTGGAAAACAGACTCAAAGAGAGCTTTTGTACGTTAGCGAACGAGGTTATGGCAGTTCAGCTTTCAATAATGACGAGTGCAGCCTAGAAATGTAGTACCTGTAAAAGTGTTAGGTAAAAAATTCGAAAAACCTCGAGTTCACTTTTTGCTTGGACCTGCAAGAGTTGCTGCATGCTGTGTGTGTTGCCATCTCAGCTAATGAAGCGGAAATCCACACAGCAGCAGCAGCTGCACTTTAATTGACAAAAAGTGAACTTGAAAACAAAAGATTAAAAGATTGGAGGTCGTTTTCTCCCTCCTCCTTCTTCACTACATGAAACCAGACATTGTCTGTGGACTGCCCCGGTCGTCGGCCTCCTCCATCTCCTCCTCTGCCACCTTTGCATTGCCCCCTCGCTTAGCTGCTGGCGTCTTTCTCTTCTTCTTTTTGCCACCACCTTCTTCTCCTTCCTCCTCCATTTCCTCTAGCTTCTTCGTCTTGGGCGACTTCCTGTTGGGCGTCTTCTGCTTCGTCTTCTTCTTTCCCTTCTTGATGTTCGCCTCTGAGGAGTTGGGCGATACCTTTGACGGTGTGGTTGAGGGAGTAGCCGAGGAGGAGGTGACCGAGGAAGAGAAAGAGGACGCCAAGAAGGGCATGTAGCTGATGACGCTGGTGGCGGCCCTCTCCACCAGAGGGTGCATCCTCTTTCGTCCACCAGCTTTGAGTTGCTGCTGCTTTCCATCACCTCCAACAGCAGCAGAGCTGCCACAACAGCGACAGAGGTAGACGCCAAAGCAGACGATGCACACGGCGACCAAGAAGATGAGGAGGAGGAGGGCGCCTCCGAAGATGGCCACCACGGTTTTCCAGTCGCCGGCTATTCCGCCACCTCCTCCTCCAGGAATTGTCGGCTCACCTCCTCCCCCTCCTCCTCCATTGCCATTTCCATTTTCTTTCAGGTAGTTCTGCTCGCACCGATCCGCCGGCCACCGCCGCTCCACCTGAAGGCGCTCCTCCTCGCTCCACTCCGGCGCCGGAAAGCGCTCACTGCTGCAGCGAAAGAAGCGCTCATAGGGAATGCTGGTCCGCTTCAGGCGAATCAGCGACATCGACTTGCTGTCCAGCTTCAGGTCGTGCTCGTGCTCCAGGCGGTAGACGCAGCCGAGCAGCTGGTCAAAGAGGAAGGTGTAGTTCCGGTAGCGGTAGCCCACCGGCAGGTACTTGTCCATGCCGCCGAAGAGCGACCTGGTGGGGGCGTACTTCTCCGCGGTCGGATCCTTCTCCTCATTTCCGCCTCCCTGAACGAGCAGCACCTCATCGGCGGTGGTCGAACGTTGGATGAGGTAGTAGTTGGGCGGGGCGGGATTCTCCTCGCCCTTCTTCCTACTACTCTTCGGGTTCTCCTTTTCCAGCCTTCGGCCACTTCGCCCCAGGTACACCTTCACCATCTCCGAGCGGTCCTCCTGCTGCAGGTCGTAGAGGACGTACTGGCTGCTGTTTTGCCAGGTGTCTGAAGGAAAGACAAAAGGAGGGTTTTTAGAATAGTTAAAACGCCCTTTTTAACTTCTCAAAGAATTTACCCTTGTGCAGAACAAAGCCGTCAAAAGACACCTCCTTACCGTCGCTGTTCTGCCGAAAGACGATGGCAAACTCCGCCGCCGGTCGGCGTCGATTGAAGATCATCGTGGCCTTGTAGGCAGTGGCGGTGGGCGCTATCGAGAAGAGCGCCTCGCTGGTCTCGGAGAGCAGCAGCGCCACTACCTTCAGACCGCCTACTAGTCCCAGCCACGAGCTAGCGCTGCCCTGGGTGAGAATGTAGGCCGAGGTCGGTGAGGAGGTGACCCGAGAGGAGCTGAAAAAAAATGAGGAGGAGGAAGGTGTGTTTGTTTGTTGCTGAACTGTCCCCAAATGTGCTCACCTCTGAAACCAAAAGTGGATCTTCTCCGAGACGGACGCCAGCTCAACTTCATTCCAGCGTTCGAACTGCTCCGGAAAGGGAAGGTAGTCCAAAGGAAGCTGCAGATCACTGGAGCCCGCACCATCGCCCAGTCGGTAGAAGCGGTTGCCCTCAAAGAAGATCAACTCCGAATTGGGCGAGTAGGTGATCGACTTGAGGTGGAGGCGGTCCAGCTGGCGGTTCACCACGCGACCGCACAGGTGCTCCTCCTCATTCAGCTCATCGGCCTGATGATGAGGAAAAGAAAGAGAAAGAGTGTGTGAAGATTGAATGAATAAAGATGAGAATGGGGTTTGGCTAGAGAAGCACACTTGCCTGAGATTGACTTAGCGTTTGGAGTTGCATTGGGTCAGATTCAAAACTGGGAAGCACTATCATCATCAGCAGGAGGAGAAGTGTGGAAAGATTCATGTTGAAACGGGAGTTTGTGGATTTGCAGAGAGCAATCGGTCAAACGTCAGCGTTGGAGAATGAAAGGTGATGTGTGTTTTTTGGCTGCTTTGTTTTCGCCAAATCATGATGACTTTGGTCGAGCATTGTTGGCAACAGTTTTAGAGTTTTGTAAAAGCTCGAGTTTTTGGTTTTTTGCAATTTAGAATTTGGGTTTGAGGTGATCGTTTACTTAAGATTTAATTCATATATAACTTGATAAAATGCTTACAGAAATCCTAATTTTCTTCTTCACTGGAAAAATGGTTTATCGTTGATTCCAATCATAAAGTCCATAGGTCCATAGGTCGTCGGCATCCTGAAATGTGTCTTGAAAGTACTGAAACCCCTCTGCGATGATATTCTTCTAGTCAGGCTCATCGTCGTAACCCCACCAACCACTTCCTCCGGGGTCCTCTTCCTCTTCATCTTCTGCTTCATGCAGATAGATCAGATATCCTCACCGGTAGATGAAGTCAGCCTTGTGAAAGTCCTCCAGTCGCGTAATAATAGCCTGAATGGCAAAGTAGATGACCAGGTCTTTCCCTCTGAGATCATCTCCACGATGCTGTCCCATGTTCTGGCGTTGTTTTTCATGTTGTGGTGCGCCAGACCACTTGGCTGCCGGTGCTACTGTCAAGAAGAGAGAAAGAGGTTAAATGCAAACAAAAAATCAAAAATCTAATTTTACATACTTACAAAAATCGCCTATACCCCATTCCAATCGTAAACCCCGTCGTCGACATCCTTAAATGTCTCCCTAAAGTACTGGGCGAATCCTTTGCGGAGGTATGCATAGTCAGGCTCCTCGTAGAAGTCGAGCGTCTTGACGTGGCGCATGTATCTCGCAAAGACCAGCGGCATGCCGACGAAAAGGTCGCTGGGCAGGGCGTCGCGCTTCATTGCCAAGATGGCCTAAATGCAGTGATGAAAACACACACAGGTATGAGCAAAACGTTTGCGACAACAACTTCTTCCCTTCCTCCCCGCGTAAAACTCACCTGATTCGCCCTATCCAGGTCATCGCTGTACACGTTGTACCAGGGCAGTTGGCCAAAGAGGAAGTAGACGAAGATGTAGCCCAGCGACTCGAGGTCGTCCCTGCGCGACTGCTGCTTGCCGAGGTGGGCTGTTGTTGTTTTCCCAATGAGAAGAAAATGAATGAAAGCACTTCACAACACATCACAACACCAAAGCTTTCACCCTACCGTTGATGCTCATGAAGCGCTCAGTGCCCACCAGTTCGCCGATCTTGCCCTCAATTTTGTGCAGCCCTTGGTCGTTGATGTACCTCTCGGAAAGGCCGAAATCGATGAGCTTGATTTCGTTGCTGCTAAGAGACAGCATGAAGTTCTCCGGCTTGATGTCACTTGAGCATTTGAACATAGCACAGATTTTAGATAAAAATGAACAAAACTGGATTGAAAACCCTTACCGGTAGATAAAGTCAGCCTTGTGGAAGTCCTCCAGTCGGGTGATGGCCTCAATGGCGAAGAAGACGACCGACTTGAGGGAGAACTTAAAGTCACACTTGGTGAAGGCTGATTCGAGGTCACGGCCGAGCAGCTCCATGACGACGACGGCCAGATTGGCAAAGTGGCCAGAGAAGTGCACCTTGGCGAAGCCCTTCCTTCCCCTCAGCTTGCGGTAGATCGCGAACTCCGTATAAATTTGGTCGTCGCCGAGATCTGCCATCTTGATGGCCACCTTCTTCCCGGTTTTCAGATCAGTGCCAAGGCGAACCTGACCGAATGAGCCTTCGCCAATCTGCCTGTCGATGCGAAAACGCCTGGCGATGACCTTCTTCATAAAGGGGTCGGCGGCGGCGGCGGCCTTCGAAGTAGAAGCGGCCACTTGACGGCTTGGCGGTGGCTGACGATGCTTGCGAGCAGCAGAGGGACTCGACTTTTTTGAGGGCATTCTTACAGTTGAGGTGAAGGTGGTGGTGGTGGTGGTGGTGGTGGGAGTTGTTGTTGAGAGCAAAAACGTTTGAGACGATGAGACGACCGAAGCGTTTCAAAGCAGAACGATGTGTGAGCACCTTCGCAAGAGTGTCGTCGCTTTTATTTGCCGGCCAGCCTCGCCACGTGTTTCAGGTTTCTCCGCCAATCCTTTTCCGCTGAGAAAATGTACAGCCAAAGCTAACCGACGCCAAAATGCTCATAAACAACGTACAATAACGATGACGATGCTTTCACAGCGAAAAAAATCTGGTGTCTGAATTTCAACAGCTCTTCAAAACTTAGAAATCAGCAGATGTTTTCTGATTTTGCATCCGCATCTGATGATGACAAGTTTCACCGCAATGCGACCCATCTTTTCCATGAATAAAAGTGGAAATCTTCAACTGGGCCTGATGATGTTTCTCTTTTGTTTTGCAAATCTTCTGTTGATCACCGCAAGCCAACAACAGGACGGCAAAGGCCACCTCAGCGATGGAAATGTCGATGCTAATGTACGAAGTTTGTTTTTTGCAATTTTTTAACTTTTCATTTTTTCAGTCAATCGCCAGTGATTTAAAATCAGGAAATCGTGGCGTCTTTGCTGTAGGCTATGTCAGCAATAAACTGACCCTCTTTGTCAGTGGCTCTGGTAACCACAAGAATCCTTCAGGTGGATATCAGGTTGCTGTAGAGGAAGCTACTGATGGTGTCTTTAAGATCAGCAGTGCTCCAGTGCCTGTGCCGTCTGGTATTCCCAGTAATGCTGATGTCAAGTTTGTCTGCAAGGATTCCTCTGGTGACAATCTGGTGGCGATGAGCAACAGTGAAATTGGGACGCTATTACTGCCTTCAGGAAGCTATGAAAAGACGGTTATTAAAAACAATGGTATAGACCTACCACTCTGCTACCTCAAAGCTAGTCTTCACCTGTCGTCAAATGAAGCTGGTCATTTCTATGCCATCTCAACAGATGGAAACTTTACAAAATTTCACTTTAATCAGAATAGCATCAAAGTTTCAACTGTTTGCATTAGGCCTGATGATGGTTTAGGTCAGCTATGCATCAACGAAGAAAACATTTCTTTCAAAGACAAATGCGATGGCACTGTTCCTTCTGGCATCATCTCCGGTTCAGTTGGCTCTACCAACGCTTACCTCTTTGACGACTCGAACACCGTCTACGCCTTTGAGGCCAGTGTCTTCACAAGCAAACAGTCTGCAAAACTGACCAAAAAGTCTAAAGAGGAAGCCTTTGTGGGACAAGTCAAGCCAAGCACAGCAACTGTTCCTCAAGGTTGGTAGATTTATTTTCATTCCCACCTTTTAAAACCTTAACCCTTTTCATTTGCAGAAACCACATCTCAATCGAAAGTCCTTCTCTTCAGTGTGATCTTCATCGTGGTCACCATAGTGCTTGCAATCCTCATCCCCCTCATCTGTTGCTACTGTAAGCCTTTTGCGGAACTATGGCAGAAGAAAAAGTCAAAAAACCCCAAAAGCTCTCAGAAAAGTACCCAAAAAGGTGGAACAAGCGGACGTCATGTGAAGGGAGGCGGCAGCAGAACCAGCAGTCCAAAGAAAATGACAGCCACTAGCGATCGAAGCAAGACAAAATCGAAGTCAAAGGCCGCCTCCCCTCAGAGCAAACGGAGCTAGAGCAAGAGCAAGCACCGAATGGCTGGCAGGAAAGGCAGCAAGAAATGCGCTCCAGCAAGAAATGCTAAAAGTAGTGATCATTTATTTTTTGCAATTTGATAATCACCATTTCCCCTTTCATTGAAAGAATTACCTCAACCTTTTTAGTCACTTTTCTAACCACTGATATCTTCTAGTTTCTCATTTCTGTTTTTAGCTTATTCCCTTGTTTGATGTGTTAAACTGTCAGATTTTAGATGTGCCAAAGTAAAATCTGCTGATTCCTAATTTCCGAAGTGCTGCTGAAATTCAGGCACCAAATTCTTCCGTTGTGAGCCAATGCACAGTCAATGCTAGAATGTACGCTATTTATGAACGTTGGCGTAGCCTAAGCTGTACATTTTCACTCTCCGGAAAACATGCGCTGAATTTCAGGTGCAGGAATGCTGGCCATGCCTTTTCGCTGTGAAAGCACTGTCAAAGTTAGCGAACGTTGTTTATGAGCGTTTTGGCGGTTAGCTTTGGCTGTACATTTTCACAGCGGAAGAATCTGGTGCCTAAATTTCAGCAGCTCTTCAGAACTCAGAAATCAGCAGACTTCACTTTGGCTGATGTCTTCTGATTTTGCATCTGCTTCTGGTGATGACAAGTCTCCCCGCAATGCGACCCATCTTTTCAATGACTAAAAGTGGTAATCATCTGGGCCTGGTGATGTTTTTCTTTTGTTTTGTTCTGCTGATCACCGCAAGCCAACAACAGGACGGCAACGGCCACCTCGGCGATGGAAATGTCGATGCTAATGTATGGGGCTTTTTACAATTCTTTTCTTTAACTTTTTCATTTCTTTTGCAGTCTATCGCCAGTGATTTAAAATCCGGCAATCGTGGCGTCTTTGCTGTAGGCTATGTCAGCGATAAATTGACCCTCTTTGTCAGTGGCCCTGGTTCTGGTAACCACAAGAATCCTTCAGGTGGATATCAGGTTGCTGTGGAGGAAGCCACTGATGGTGTCTTCAAGATTAGCAGTGCTCCAGTGCCAGTGCCGTCTGGTATTCCCAGTAATGCTGATGTTGAGATTGTTTGCAAGGACTCCTCTGGTGACAATTTGTTGGCGATGAGCAGCAGTGAAATTGGGACACTATTACTGCCTTTGGGAAACTATGAGAAGACGATGATTATCGAGACTAATATAGTAGGCTGCTACCACAAAGGTAGTCTTCACTTATCGTCAAATGAAGCAGACCACTTTTATGCTATTGTACCAGAAACTGGAAACTTCCGACAGTTATACTTTGAAAACAAAAGTATTAAAGCCTCATCATTATGCATTGCTCCTGATAAATTAGGTCAGCTTTGCATCAACGAAGATAGTATCTCTTTCAAAGATAAATGCGATGGCACTGTCCCTTCTGGCATCATCTCCGGTTCAGTTGGCTCTACCAACGCTTACCTCTTTGACGACTCGAACACGGTCTACGTCTTTGAGGCCACTGTTTTCAAAAGCAAACAATCTGCAAAACTGACCAAGAAGTCTAAAGATGAAGCCTTTGTAGGGCAAATCAAGCCAAGCACAGCAACTGTTCCTCAAGGTTGGTAGATTAATTTTCATTAAAACTTTCTAAAATCTTAATCTTCATTTGCAGAGACCACATCTCATTCGAAAGTCCTTCTCTTCAGTCTGATTTTCATCGTGGTCACCATAGTGCTCGCAATCCTCATCCCCCTCATCAGTTGCTACTATAAGCCCATTACTGAACTATGGCAGAAGAAAAAGTCAAAGAACCCCAAAAGCTCTCAGAAAAGTACCCAAAAAGGCGGAACAAGCGGACGTCATGTGAAAGGCTGCGGCAGCAGCAGAACCAGCAGTCCAAAGAAAATGACAGCCACTAGCAATCGAAGCAAGTCAAAGTCAAAGTCAAAGGCCGCCTCCCCTCAGAGCAAACAGAGCTAAAGCAAGAGCAAGCACCAGCAAGAAAGGCTAAAAGTAGTGATCATTTATTTCTTTGCAGTTTGATAATCACCATGTCCCCTTTCCTTGAAAGAATTACCTCACACTTTTTAGTCAATTTTCTAACCACTGATATCTCCTTTTGATATTCCCCTTTTGATGTTTTAAAATGTCAGATTTTAGTTGTGCTAAAGTGAAGTTTGCTGATTTTTGGTTTCTGAAAAGCTGCTGAAATTCAGGCACCGGATTCTTCCGCTGTGAGCCAATGCACAGCCAATGCTAGAATGTACGTTATTCATGAACGCTGGCGTAGCTGTACACTTTCACTGTCCGGAAAACATGCGCTGAATTTCAGGTGCAGGAATGCTGGCCATGCCTTTTTGCTGTGAAAGCACTGCCAAAGTTAGCGTACGTTGTTTATGAGCGTTTTAGCGGTTAACTTTGGCTGTACATTTTCACAGCGGAAGAATCTGGTGACTGAATTTCAGCAGCTCTTCAGAACTCAGAAATCAGCAGACTTCACTTTGACTGATGTCTTCTGATTTTGCATCTGCTTCTGGTGATGACAAGTCTCCCCGCAATGCGACCCATCTTTTCAATGACTAAAAGTGGTAATCATCTGGGCCTGGTGATGTTTTTCTTTTGTTTTGTTCTGCTGATCACCGCAAGCCAACAACAGGACGGCAACGGCCACCTCGGCGATGGAAATGTCGATGCTAATGTACGAAGTTTGTTTTTTTTGCAAATCTTTTCTTTAACTTTTTCACTTTTTTGCAGTCAATCGCCAGTGATTTAAAATCCGGCAATCGTGGCGTTTTTGCTGTGGGCTATGTCAGCGATAAATTGACCCTTTTTGTCAGTGGCCCTGGCTCTGGTAACCACAAGAATCCTTCAGGTGGATTTCAGGTTGCTGTGGAGGAAGCCACTGATGGTGTCTTCAAGATCAGCAGTGCTCCAGTGCCAGTGCCGTCTGGTATTCCCAGTGATGCTGATGTTGAGATTGTCTGCAAGGATTCCTCTGGTGACAATCTGGTGGTGATGAGCAAAAGTGAAATTGGGTCGCTATTACTGCCTTCAGGAAGCTATGAAAAAACACCGATTACTGTCTATAATATACCAAGCTGCTACCACATTGCAAGTCTTCACCTGTCGACAAATGAAGTTAACCATTTTTATGCTATTGTATCAGAAAATGGAAACTTCCAAAAATTTGTCTTTAAAGAAAAAAATATTAGAAACTCAACCATGTGCAATGGAGAGGGAAATGATTTGGGTCAGTTATGTATCAACGACGAAAGTATCTCTTTCAAAGTTAAATGCGATGGCACTGTCCCTTCTGGCATCATCTCCGGTTCAGTTGGTTCTACCAACGTTTACCTCTTTGATGACTCAAACACGGTCTACGTCTTTGAGGCCACTGTCTTCACAAACAAACAGTCTGCAAAACTGACCAAAAAGTCTAAAGAGGAAGCCTTTGTGGGACAAGTCAAGCCAAGCACAGCAACTGTTCCTCAAGGTTGGTAGATTTATTTTCATTCCCACCTTTTAAAACCTTAACCCTTTTCATTTGCAGAAACCACATCTCAATCGAAAGTCCTTCTCTTCAGTGTGATCTTCATCGTGGTCACCATTGTGCTCGCAATCCTCATCCCCCTCATCTGTTGCTACTATAAGCCCATTGCTGAACTATGGCAGAAGAAGAAAAGGTCACAGAGTCCCAAAAGCTCTCGCAAAAGTACCAAAAAAGGCGGAACAAGCGGACGTCATGTGAAGGGCGGCAGCACCAGCAGTCCAAAGAAAATGGCAGCCACTAGCGATCGAAGCAAAACAAAATCAAAGTCAAAGGCCGCCTCTCCTCAGAGCAAACCAGTGAAAAGCTCCAAACAACCTGCTGCTGAAAGTTCGAAACAACAACCTCCTGTCGAAAGCAGCTCAGCCGACGACCCCGACTACTACTACAAGGAAAAGTTTGAAGAAGACCCCAAGTTTTTGAAGGTATTTCTTTGCTTGCTTTTATCGATTTAACTTTAATCAAATTCTATCTTCTTTCTCCTCAGCTGCACGACTACCACTGGAAGCAGCTGTTCGTGGACATGACCAAGACCGATGAGTTCAAGGAGATGGAGGAGGGCCACGAGAAGGAGATGTTCCGCAATGCGGAGAAGGAACGCCGCCTGATGGCCGACGACTTTTGGGCCCGTGGCTATGAGCCCTTCATGAGCATTCGCGCCAACACCTACCACGGACGGATGTACCCGGTGTATGTGAAGCGGACCGGCATCGGCTGCACCGACATTGCGCCCGATTTTTCCATCGCCGAGGCGGTGGTCCGCGATGGCAAGGTCCTCTACGGGGAGACCATCGACGAGAACGGCGGCTTCTGGGCGCCCTTTGAGCAGCAGCCGCCGCCGCTGTCGGAGGTGAAGAACCCCATCAAGCTGACCGACCTCGAGTGGGACCCGGAGACCTATGAGCTGATCATGGAGCGCGACTTCACGCCGCTGACGGTGAAGGTGCTGACGGAGGCGGAGAAGGAGGCGATTCGAAGGCGCTTCCCGCCGCCGCCGGGCAGTGTGCCGGTTCATCGTAAGCAGCAGCCGCCTGGCGCCGATAAAATGGCGGCGGAAGTCGCAAATGCAGTTACGACAGCGGCTGCAAAAGCGACGACAACAAAGGCGGCCACTCCAGCTCCAGTGGCAGTGAAAGTTTCGAGCGTTAAGAGGAAGACGAAGAAGAAGACGCCCAAGAAGAAGAAGCGGTCCACCAGTGCTGCAGCTTCTGTCGCTGCCAAACGCCGTAGTCATAAGCTGCCGGGCAAACAAAGCAGCAAGGGCAAGCAGTCAGTGGCCGCCACCAGCAAGAAGAACAAGCGATCGAGCAAGGGCAAACAGTCGGTGGCCAGCAAAAGCAAGGCCAAGCACCGAATGGCTGGCCGGAAGGGCAGCAAAGGCGGACACCGGGTGAAGGCGGCTAGCTCCAGCAAGAAGAGCAGCAGGAAGTAGAGTAAGATATCTGTTACTTTTTCCCGCAGTTTTATAGTCATCATCCTTTCCCCTCTCCTCTCCCCTTTAAATTTGTGGTCACCTTTTCACACCACTAATATCTCCTAGTTTCTGTTTTTAGCCTACTCCCCTCAGTTTTTTAGCAGCCTTTTCTCACTAGTCAGGCGCCTAACTTTATAACTTTTGCTCTTAAAAAGTAGTATTTGCACTTCTACCCTTTTATACGACTCTATTTAAAATTGCTGCTCAATTGAACACACTTCTCTTCGTCAACGTGTACACACACTCTCTCGGGCAATTAACACTGAAGGGGAGATTTTTCCAGTGTCAGACAGTCAGTCAGTTAGTTTGCCGCAGTTCGCTCTACTGATTTTCGCAGATTGTTGTTTTTTGTGTTTTTTTTTTGTTGAGCAGCAGGCAGGCAGTTCAGTCAGCTTTTGGTTGTTTTTTGCATTTGCTGATCGAGTGTCGTCAACGACAAAGCTGAAGCACGCGTCTGTGCTCCTACTGCTGCTGCTGCCTTCACTGCAATTCATTTTTTACATTCGCTCTCTTTTCGACGAACTCCACAGCTCCAAGTGGTCGCTGTTTTGCCGCCGCTGCTGCTGCTGTTGATGCCATTATCATCATCAGGCTGCCGCCATTTTTTTGCCATCACCCCATCACCACCCCTGTGTGCCCTTCTTCGTTTTCGTCAATCACCCTCACCCTCATCCTCATTCAAATTTCCTCTTCAGTGATTAACATTTTTATTAATTTTAATTATAAGAATTTTAATTAAATATTAATTAGCAAATTGAAATTGGCGATGGCAGGGAGAGAGTGGGAGAGAGAGAGAGAGGCTAAAGCTGAAGAACGGCACGGGAGCGGCTGTGTGGGGCAAAGAAGGGTGCACCAGAAAAAACAGCGGTGATTTGAGTGTGTGTGTGTTGGATGCAAAAAAACTGTGTGAGGGCCTAGAAGACAGAGGAAGAGGCAATCAGCAGGCCGCTTTGTTGAAGCTGCTGCTGCTGCTGCTCTTCTGAAGCTCGTAATTGTTGTCCCGACACACACACGCACACACACAAGCACAGTCGATGTTGGGCACAAAAAGCAGGACCAAAAAAAATTCTGGCGCCAAATGGCGCCCTGCGCAAACAGCGGCAAAATGTGGTGGTGGTGGAAAAGGAGAGAGAGAAAGCACCTCATCAACTGGCTGACTTTTTGCCTGCTGCTGCTGCTGCTGCCATTTTCTGTTTTCTTCAGTGAATTTGATGTTAAACAATGTCATCAGTGAGTGAGAGTGTGTGTGTGTGTTTTGGCTTGTGTCTTTGTTGTGTTACTCGGTGCCTCACTTTTTCGCACTTTAGCTCCAGCTAGCTCGTTCATCTTTTGATGACTTTAGTATTAGTAATAGTTCTCATCAGGCAAATTATTTTTGGTGATTTTTAAGTTTCAGTGCTGGTTCGTTTTTTTCAAAGCAGACTTTTAAATTAGTTGTTTTTGAGGTGTTTTTGTATCACAATCTTTATGTGACAAAAACAAAACTTAGCTTTTCAGTATCTAATGTCAAATGATTCCAATCTCCCCCTTCTTGTTATCGTTTCATTTTTTCCTTTCCCTCTCCCTACTTTCGGGCAATCTGTCCCAGTGCTAATTAGCAGTGGTAGTGGCGGTGAATGATGCTGCTGAGAATGGATGGCTGCTGTACTTTCAAATTGTCTGCGCCATCTCAATTTTCTCGTCTCTGAGACTCTTCTTCTTTTTGCCGTTTCCTCTGCCTGATACCCTCATCCTTTTGGTAATCTAAACAAATACACACACTCACACTCAGGCTCACTAATTTTCCGCTCAGTCGTTATCATCATTACCACCACCACCACCACCACAATTCCCAGTTTTTAATTTCAATTCATAATTATCCGGCCACTTTTTTCATTCACTTCCACCAGCTAGTAGCTTTCTCCTTTTTTTTCCGAGCGGGCAAATTAATTCAAACATTACCGTAGCAGCAGCAAAAGTGCGAGTTTGTTTTAATACGGCACACTTTCCTCTTCTTCTCCTTCTTCTCAGTAGCTGCTGGCTGGCTGGCTGGTAGACCCTTTTTTCAATTTCAAAGTACGAGCTAACTCAAACACACCAACTCCGAGTTGATGAAACTCGATTCCCGTCCGGTAGTGCGGTTGCTGCTGCTGCTGCTTCGGGTGCATTTGCTGCCAGCCAGCCAGTGCTTCTCATTAACCGACGAGGACGATATTAACGAACGACAGTGGTGCAATTAATATTTTACATTTTTTGTCTCTCTCTCTCTCTCTCACTTTTTCTGCTCTTTTTAATTGACTTTACTAATGATTCACACAGTCGTCGTATTCGTCGTCGGTGGTGGTGGTGCCATTTGCCAATCGACTGCGGTTTTTAAACCAAAGGCAAAAAACCGCAGAACAAATTAACAGCACTCACTCAGTTCAGTTCTCTGTAAAACCATATCAGCACACCGAAACCGCTAATTTGTACATATTAATTTTCCTCTTCCGTTTGTCCGTTTTTATATGTGGGTGCTGTTTTTAAAAACAAAGTGTATCTTGCTGCTGACATTTTTTTATACAGTTCAGGCAGTTGTTAAACTTTTTTTCTTCATTTTGTAATAGCACTGAACGAGTTGAAATGGGGAAAAGGAAAGGCTGTTTGGTAATTTAGACAACCGGTAATTTATATCGATTAGACTAACAGGCTACAGCACGCGCACACACACAGTGTGATTTGTCAGGCAGAGTTTTAAATTAAGTTTTTGTTCACTTTTTTTTTGCAACGAGCTTTTACCCATTATTCAATTTGTTTTATATTTAAACAAAGTTAAATTAAATTTAACAGACAATCATAATAGGATTTTTCACATATCTTTTTCTGCTGAGCAGACGGTTTTTTTCCAGCCATCGTTTTATCTTTTAGTTTCATCTTTTTAACATTTCTCAATTTTTTTATTGTCATTTTACCCGCAAGAGTAGTTCTTCAGAAAGATACAGAAAGATACCCTTTAATTGAAAGCAGATTCAGCACACACGCACACAAATTTTCTTTTAATGTTATCAACAGTACAACAAATTGTCAATTTTACGTTTTATAATTTTCAAGCATGCAAGTTTTGCGAAAACGATATCAAGGCAAATTTTGCTAGAATATGCAAATTTTTAATTGAAAAATTTTTTATTTTAGCATCAACAGTGCATATGACAGTGTGACTAGTTAGCTTTTTTAATAATTTAAAAAACTGGGAAACATTTCAAGATATCAAGAGAGAGAAATATGCAAAAACGAGATAAAAAGCAGTGTTTTTAATTGAAAAATGAAAAAAAATGGTGAAGTTTAGAAAGCTAAAGAACATGGGCAAATGAAAAAGCGAATGACAATTTGCCAAGCAGCGCAGTAGAAAAAGGAAAAAATTCATCATCTTTCTCTTCAATCTCTGTCTTCATTCATTAACTTTGACAGTTTAAATGACTTATATCTCGCCGGAGCAATCTTTTGCTTTCTTTCTTGTTTGCTCTCTTGCTTGACGGCTTGTGGCGGCCACCCAAACGGTAAAGTGTTTTATTTTTAAGTTTTTGTTTGTACTCACTTTACTTTTTTGAGTTTCCACTTTGTGTGTTTCAACTTTAGAAACTAAAAAGAAAAAAACAACTTCGAAAAGTGAAAGTCGATTAGGCACTTACTCACTGGTTTCTACCCGAGCAGATGATGAAAGTTTTAGGCGGCAGTTTGCCTTACTTGCTTTACTTTACCACTTGCCAAGAAGGCAAGTAAATCTCCCGTTTGCCACCGCCACTAGAGGAGACGCTGGCAAACCCAACGAACAAGAAAAAATTGTAATTAGAAAAAATTATTCTAATTAAGCTTGAAATTTTAATGTAAATTTGGCATCGATGAACACAAGATAGTGGTGGCAGCGGCGCCTAGACTCGGCTGCTGCATTTTATAGCTAAAGCAATTTTTTCTGGTCTCACTGAGCACACACACACACAGTTTTTTCTCATTTCGTCAACGACTAAATTTATGCAAATTAAGACAATGAGGCAAGCACACACACACACACACACTCACAAACTCAGCCAAACTAGGGCCGAAAGGGAAAAGAGGCAAAAAAGCTAGGAAAAAACGGGTTAAAGTTTTGGCGCTTCAAAGTTCAATTTTCTTGCCTTCTTCCCAACAAACACAAGCACGCAACTTTACTCTAGAATTGAAACTCTAGCTCTGAAGCTCAAGCTCCTCTTTTGAGCAGAGCAAAAATTTTTAATTATTTCCCTTGAAGCAGCGTGGCAATTAAAACTGTTGTTTGTTGCTGCTGCTGCTGCTGCATTAGATTGCAATTAGGCAGACGTTCTTTCTTTTTTGCTACTGGGTTTTGATTTATCGAAAAAACTAAGACGGGTTTTGTGCGTACGTACGCTCTCAGTTCAGCAAAAAAAAATTCGCTGAAACCAACCAAGAAAATTAGCATTTCGCCCATTTTCACACTTTTTTCAGTCTGTTCAGCTCTACTCTTTAATTTTAACTCGGCACTCTTTAACTTTTTTTTCACTTTTATTGTAAAGTTTAGCTCCTAGTTTTGCTATCTTCCACTTTTTTTCGTTTGGGCAAATATTTGCCCATTTGGTAATGATGAATATTCTAATAAACTGCAGTGCGATACCCGTTTAAAACTGGTCGACATTGTTGAATGTGTGTGTGTGTGTCTGTGTGTGATGAATATTCTTTTTCTCCCACTCGTTCTCTTGCACTTTGAATGGGCTATAAATCTTCCCCTGACGCTTTGGTGTGTGTGTGTGTAAAGTTTTAAAACAAAAGCTGCAACCTTTTGCTCAGTCAAACATTGGTGATATCGACACACTGCTACTGCACACACATACAACTAACTTAATTAATTTTACAGTTTGCTAAATGATAAATTTCTCTCGTTGTGATATCGCTCTCAAATGTTCCCTTTCCATTTCCTTCCAGCAGCAGCACATTTTATTTTTAAGGTTTCAGTCAGCGTGTGTGTGTAACGGCAGTGCATTGATTAATTTGCTAGTGGTTTTAAATTTTTATTACTACACTACTAGCTAAAAGTGTGTGTATGTGTGGTTTTTACTTGATGTGAATGGGGGTTATTAATGGATGGCCTAATTAATAAAAATTATATCTAAAAATCTGGGTAAAATCTGAGAAAAGACAGTTGCGCTGATAACTAATTCAAAAGCAGTTGCAGCAGCTCCTTTTTCTTTCAAACTGCTATTAAAATAAAAAACACAATTTTTTGCTTTGAAACAAAACTTGAATTTTAATTTTTTTATCCTTTTGTTTTTTTCATTTGTTGTTGCTGATGTTCAAGCCATCAAATTACACTGCTGAATTTTCAACTTTTTTTTAAGAAAAAAGTGTCTGACTGAAAAGTCATTAATAATAAAATTGTGAAAAAGTGCCCCTGCACCACGCGCTGAAAGACAAATAATGTGTCATTGCTTGATAAAAAAGGGCTGGCAAAAACTTGATGACATTTTATCAGCAACACTGTACCAGCAGCAGTTTTTGATGCTAGAAAACAATTTATCAAAAATCAATTACTCTAAAATATTTTAAAATTCAATTATATTAGTCAAAAAGTGAGAGAAAAAGTCAATTGAAAATTAAGTTTTGATTAATGAATGAGAAGTTCAAGTGCAGAGACCAGCACAGTTTTCATCGATTGAGCGACAAAGTTGAAAGAACGAAAGGGTTGTCACTTTTTTGTTGTTTGCCCAAACACACACAGTCACTTTTTTTGCCACCCTTTTCTCTCTGACAGTTGTTTTAATTGCTTTTTCAGTTTTGATTTTAAAGTTTTCCCCATTCATAGTCAGCCTCTTGTTTTCACACTTCAAAATTAGTTATTCAACAAATTAATTTGCATAAATTTAATTAAAAACCTTCTCATGTGTGTGTGTGTGCGAATGTTCAACTCATCAGCTGAGTTTTCGAGTGTTTTTTGCTTGTTTCAACGGTGCTGGCCTCTAAACACTCGTATTCACTCGCAACGTTGTAAACGCGCACTTCTTTAGCACTGAACGATGATAGATTGAGAAATCTTCTGTTGCTCTAAATTTTGTTGCAGCCTTTGCCTACTACTGCTGCAATCGATTAGGTGTGTGTAACAGTGCAGTTTTACACTGCTGCTGCTGCCACTGTTTCCTGCTGGAACTGTTCCAACAACGAACTGGAACAACTGACTGCCGGACACTGCTCGCTCTCGCGCGGGCGATTATCGCACGGACAGTTGACGCTGCTGCTGCTGTTCACTTTTCACATTTGAAATGCAAAGTGCTTTGAATGTGTGTGTGTGTGTTTCCTAGCACACAATTGTTACCCCTTTCTTTCACTTTTTCCCTTTTCGTGTTCTACTCAGTAAAGCTCCGTTTCCCGCGCTAATTACGCTGGGCTATCCTGCGGACTGCTGTCCGGCGCAAGCCGATTTGGATTTTGATTTTTACGCTCTAATGAGCCTTGAAGGAGAGGAGAAGAAAAGAGGTTGCGGCTGTTTTCACACTAAACTTTGATTTAACCCTTTTATTTCGAGCTGCAACAGAAACAGCAGCAGCAGTTGCTGGGCAGTAATTTATCATCCACCACTGGTAATTTCCGTTTGTTTCTCTTTCTCTTTCTCTCTTTTCTTTTTTCTTCTGTCCGAATGTTTGCTGTTGATGATTTAAAAAACTAAAATGTCCATTTAAATGCATTTCCAATGCGGCCCCCGTATCTATTGCTTTGCCATCAACATCAGCCAACAGAAGCAAAACTTTGCTTTTCTTTTCTTCTTTTGCTGCAAATCTACTGCTGCCACTAATGCGCTAATTACTATTTAAAAGCAAAGCAAAACAGTGGAAAGGGGACACAAACGGAAGAAAAGGGAGCAAAAAAAGAGAAAGAATGAGGGCAACAAGGCGAGAGTGATGGAGAGAATGAGAAAGAATGAAAAGTTATAATTTGCACGTCCATTTGAAATTTGTCGATTGTCAGTTTGTATGTCTTGTGTTGGACACACTTTTCACTTTGGTTTAACTTTTAAAACGGCAAATGGACAGCAAAAAAGGCTTTTATTTGTCGTTTTGTTCATTTTCCCCTTCCTTCCCACTTTGATTTGGTTCTGTCGGCAGTCAGTAAATCAATACACTCCCTCTAATACAACTAATACAGTTGTAAAAAATTTGTATTTATTTTAGCATCTAAAAATGAAAAATTATCTGTCATTGAAGATGAAAAATAAGCTTAAAAGTTTCTGCGCCGGTTTTGCGCACTCTAAAACGGCACTGCATTTGTCTTGCAATCTTTCAGTTGATCTTCATTTGTTGAGTAGATGTTTTTCTTTTAGAGTCTTCCACCCTCAATTTGATTTGCGTGCGATTACAAGTGATAACGTTAGCGTTCTTTCTAGAGTCCCTCTCTTTGTTAATGACTGAGCCGACTGAGTTTGAAAGAGGCAAAAAAACTTTAGAGAAAACTAGTCAGTTTTAATTGTCAACATTTAAAAAAATTGGCTGCTACAGCAATTTAATATCTCTCACTTTTTTATCTCTCTTTTACTCTGATTTTCTTTTGAAGTAAAAGTCCCCATTTTTTATTTTTTATTTTTTTGGAAAAATCAGCCTAGCCCAAGTGAAACGTGGACTAGCAGTTTTCGAATTTGTTACTTTTTTGTAGGTTTATTAGAAGGCAACATTTGAGTCATTTATCAGTTACTACTCGTCATTATTTCAACTTTGCCCTCTACATTTGTAGCACAGCTCACTCCTTGCCACAGAGACATCATTGTCTCCCACGCTGACGTACTGTACTGTCCACTGCCCAGAACAAAGATGCATCCTTTACCGGCACTTTGCCTTCTCTTCAAAATAATGCTCACACTTCGAGGCTTCCAAGTGCAAGCACAAAAGGTAAATGGTCTATAGTTTTATTAAACGTTCTAAACCAGCAACTTTTACACTATTTAGACTGATGAGGAGGATCACCTCTGCAGTCGGCTGGTGAAACGTCAGCTAGATCGCATCCACCTCAAGTCGATCACCTTCTCGCCCACCCTGCAGTTGATCATCTACGAGGGCGATCGCTTCTACCGAATCAGCGATAGTGGGGGTAGTGGGATGCACGACGACCACATTCCACTGCCCGAGCAGTCCGAGGGCTGGAATGAAAAGGAGCTCAAATCCGCATCGAGGTATTATTGTTCTTGAACAGAGAAGCAACCGCTCTAAACCTTTTTTCTCCTTTTGTTATTTTGCAGTTTATCAGCTGGAGACACCTCACCGGATTTGGCCTACTTTCTCACCTACACAATTATAAGATACTTTGTTGTTAAAGAGCACAGGATGGTGGCGCTGCTAATCTTAGAGACCTTTGAGAAGATCTACTCGATCGCTCCAGATTCGACGGACGGAAAAGTCAAAGGCACCTACCCGGCCAAAGTGCTCTTCACTCGAGGCCGACCGGCGGAGGAGTTCGCCCTCATTGTTCGACAGGAAAGCAAAGGTGAGATCTCCATTCATAAAACAACAAAGTTGTCAACAAAAATTTACAGACGAAACCTGGGGATTCATAACATTGAGTGATGTGGCCACCTTAGACGGCTTTGTCCTGCACAAGGGTAAGTCCTGTTTGTTTTTAAAGTTAAAAAAACTTTTGTTTGGTGGTAAAAACCACTTTATCTTTGGGTAGACACCTGGCAGAACAGCCGCCAGTACGTCCTCTACGACCTGCAGCTGGACCAGGAAAGTTCAGATCTGAAGGTGTACCTGAAGCGAAGTGGAAGCGATGACAACAGCAAAAATCCTGCCCCGCCCAACTACTACCACATCCAACGGACGACCGCCGCCAATGAGGTGCTGCTCGTTCAGGGAGGCGGAAATGAAAAGGAGAAGGAGGCAGAGACAGATCCCAGCGCGGACAAGTACTCTCCCACCAGGTCGCTCTTCGGCGGCATGGACAAGTACCTGCCGGTGGGCTACCGGCACGGCAAGTACACCTTCCTCTTTGACCAGATGCTCGGCTGCGTCTACCGCCTGGAGCACGAGCACGGGCTGAAACTGGACAGCAAATCCGAGCCGCTGATTCGCCTGAAACGGACCAACATTCCCTATGAGAACTTCTTTCGCTGCAGTGGTGAGCACTTTCCGGCGCCAGTTTGGAACGAAGAAGAACGCTTTAGAATGGAGAAGCGCTGGCCGCCGAATCGGTGCGAGCAGAATGTGCTGAAGAAGAAGGACAATGTTAGTGATGTTGTTGTCCCAGATGAAACAACAACTCCTAGTGCTGGTGAAGTGGCCGTTGATTGGAAGACAATCGGGGCCATTTCCGGTGGCGGCCTCTTCCTCCTACTCGTCGCCTTCTTTGCCGTCTTCTTCTACCGTCGTCGTTGGGGCAAAATGTCTACGGCAAACTCTGTTTTTTCAGGAAGTGGAAGGCAGCAGCAGCAGCAGTCCAAACTTGGACAAAATAAGACCATGCTGAAGAAGTGGGCCGGCACCTCTTCTTCAGCACCTTCAACTTGGCCCTTTACCACCACCACCACCTCGTCAAACTCCGCGTCGCCCAACGGTTCCTCGGAGGGCAACAACAACAGCAAGTGGAGGAGATCGCCCAGGCCAAAGAATCAGCTAAAGGAAGGAGGTAAAAAAGGAGGAGGAGGTGACAGGAAGAAGAACAAAGAAAGGGGCAATTCAAAAGCCGGAAAAACGGAGAGGGACCAAACCAGTTCAAGTTTCACGTAGAAGGAAGTAAGTGGAATTCTTTTCAATGTTTATTTTTCGGCTTTCATATTTACTTTTTGTCAATAAAAATGCGCAGCTGCACAATATCTGCTGCTGCAGGTTGCTCCGCTGCGTGAGCAAAAAAAAGTTGGCGAAATCTTATCATCATGCAACAAACTTGTTGATTGTTCTTCACTTTTTTCAGACTAAAAAACTCGCTCTTCTTTTCGTCTCCCAATGATGAGCACACTGTACTTCAACAAAAACAAAAACGTTCTTATTCAGCTTTCATAGATTAGTCTATTTTTTCAACAAAAGCTGTTTGACTAATGGTAAAGGCAACACTTCTAAAAGAGTGTGAAGTCACAAAAGTGAAAGAACACTTCATTAGAATTTTTTTCTGATTTTGAGAAACCAAAGTTGCCGAGGCGCTCAGGTTTCGCTTCTAAACCCCGTTTTACTAGAATCCACCACCGCCACCAGCTCTTACTTTTTTGATTTTTCTATTCAACTGAAAGACAAAATTTTCACAAGTTGCAAAACCTTTCCTTGCGTTTTCTTTGAAGTTTTTTTTCTCATTTTCAGTGGGTATTAAATTTCAGTGCAAGTACAAATTGTTCTGTTGTGGTGGAGGCAGCATCATTTTTGTCGTTTATTTTAGCAGCTGCAGCAGTCAAAGCAGTAGCTACAATTAGTTAAATTGTCTGCATTGAAGTGAGGTGAGAAGACACTGCAGTCTGCCACATTGGCTGCCAAAGTGTTTTTAGGTTTTTTTCCGTTTAGCTCAGCAATTTTTCTGTCGCATCTTTTGTTGCTGTTGTTGTTAGTTTAAAGATTATTTTACCCTGCTCCAGTTTTAAGTTTTCTATTTTTATGTTTCAGAGTAGTCAGAAAACGGAAACGCCACATAAAGTTGCTCAACTGCTATTTTTCATCATTGTACATTTTAATTTCTGTTTTTTCATTAGCGTTCAAATGACAAAAAGTTTTTTATGCTAAATTGCTGTTTTGCTGTACAATTTTCTCTTTCTCTCACTCTTGATGTCCTCATTTTCATCACAGCAGTTTTTTGTTTGCTGAAAATTGCCAATTTTTTTTATGCCAACTCGTACACGCCAATCTCCTCTAGGTACAGAAAAAAACATTCACAAAAAACCGATGACAATTCTGGTGGTGTTTGCATTCGTTAATTGAAATTTTAATTAAAATTTATATTTATGTTTTAATTACAATCAGTGTTCCAAACACACACACACACACATTTGCGTTTACTGTATTTTGCAATTTGCATTACAATGAAAAATGATGATGATGATGATGATGGGTACGGAGGGTAAAAAGCGGAGTTCTCTGCCTCTCTCCTCCTGCAGTACTCGAAAATAGACTTTGTCAATACTTTTTACCTCTACTGTGCATTGTTTTTTACACATGTACCCAGGGCAGCAAACACACACACACACACGCATAAATGAAAAGATAAAAATGCCAATTTTAAATATTTACAAATATCGTTTTCCCAATTGGAAAACGGGAGTTTAAGTAAACTTTTTTTTTGCTTTTCTTTTCTCTTCTTCTCAATTTGTTGGCAAATTTTGCGGAAAAAATTTGCATCTTTGCACTCAACCGGGACAACTTTTTTTGTTGCTGTTTCTCTCCACTTCTTGCTAAACACTGATCGTAAAATTTAATTAAATTATAAAAAATTTAATTAAAAGAGATTATCTTAATTATAAAGCATCGGCAGCGGCGATGGCAGCAGCAGCAGCAAAAAAAAGTTGGTATGCATTTGCACTTTCACTTCAGTGTGCCGGTCTGTTGACAAGCAAGTGCATAAAAAACAACACCTAAAAACTGTCAGCAGCGACGTTTAAAAAAGGGGAAAGGGAGGTAAGAGGGAAAGTTCCTGCAGCAAAAAACGATAGTTCAAAGTGAGCTGCTTATTAAGAGATATACTTGCGCCTGATTACTAAAGCAGAGTTGAAAACTGAGTAGTGGAAAAGAATGAAAGATTTAATGTGATGAAGAGAGAGAGAGAGAGAGAGAGGAAGAGAGAGAGAGGAATTAAAATGAAAGAAAACAATGCTTGATGAAAGAAAAGGAAGACTCAAATGGTAACCCGGTGAACCGTGGAGACACAAACAAAAAACTAGCTGTGAGCAACAAAAAAACTCCCTTTTTAAGCTTGTTAACTCGGCATCTCACTGAAGAGTTTAAATTTTTCAACTTGCCCCTGCTGATGTCTGGAGGCACACGTTGCCCAGAGAGGAATCCGATTAGCAAAGTTTTTTTTTCATTAGAACTTGCCAAACTTTGTTTTTTGCAGTGTTTATCGGGGGTTTCAGTTACACATTCCTGGTGACTAATTGCAAAGATAAAAACGAGCGCATTTAAATGTTAAAAATTGCTAATTTAATTTTCAAGTTTTTTCACAACAAAGGCTCATTGTTTTTCTATGGTATTTTTCACTCACATGACTTCTTTACCTTTTTTCACTGCAGCAAAGCCCACCTAGTACCACTACCACTCATCAAACTTGAGTGCATATCTTTTTGTCTTTTTGCCCTACACTTTGGTCTCAATCACTTTGTACTTTGTTGAAGTGATTGCCGCCACCTCGTCAACACTTTTCGTTACCACTCTCTCCCCTCCTTTCAATTCTATTTTTCTCCATTCATCTTCTCGTTTGTTTTTTGCACCGCCAAAACACATCTCACTCTTTTCCGTTGTTCCCAGCCCGTCATCCTCGGGCCGGAATCTGGAAGTCTATCTCTCCGCCAATCTTCAGCTTCTAAAAATGGGCAGAATTCTAGTGAAAAAAGCCTCTTCCACTCTTTCTCATCGCTCACTTCATCAGCTGCCGCCGCCTTCGCCGCTGTACTTTTTTGCTTTTCAAGTATTATTTGGCTGTTTAATTTGAAGAACGCTGCTGCTGCCGTTGTTGTTGTTCTTCCAGGCCCCACACTCTCGCTCGCTCGCTCATAATTTGAAGAGAGAATAATTAAAATAATTAATATAATTAAATAAAAAAGGGCTGAATTATTAAATGTTTTTTGCTGCTGTTGTTCACTGAGCGACCGACCGTCCCCATCAACAGCAAGTGAGTGTATGTATATTTATTCCCACTTTCATTTCGCTTCTTCAACTCGTTTGACTTTTTTCTTCACTTTTTTTATCTGTGTTCATCACCACCACCATCATCACTAGTCAGTATCGGCAGCCGCTCTCAGTCAACAGCACACAAACGCTTCCATTCTTCTCTGCAAATTATTAAAAAGTACACTTTTTGTTGTCGATGTTTTTTGCCGCTGCCGTTTCTGTTGATGGTGTTTTGTTGTCGTTGTTGCTCTCCTCAGCTCAGCTTGTATTAATTATAATTTTTTAATAATACACACGCACTCACTCACACTCACACACACTTGCACCAGTTTTGATTATTATTTTTGCCGCTTTTTGTCTTTCAACTTTGTTGTTGTTGTTGTTGAGGACGCTAGAGCACGGACGGGTGGGCCATTTTTTGCCGTTTGAGTTTTTTGAGCCCCTTCACCTCCCCTTTCACCCTCCTCTTCTAAATCACAGTGTATGTGATTAAATGCACCATTATAATTAATAATCAAAACAATAATTAAAATTTGCTTATGATTGCTTGAAGTTTTTTTGTTTTTTAGAAAACTAAAAAAGTGCTTGATAGCAAAAAGGTTGGCCCATTAGAAGTGATTATGAAACACAATAAAATTACGTAAAAAGGTTTCAACAATTAAAAAGTGCTACTTTTTTGTTAAATGTTATTTCTACAATCTCTCTACCTCAAAGCTCTTTGAGATCTGCCTTCAAAATAGCTAAAACAGCAAATAAAGAGAAAGAGAGAGTCAAATAAAGCAAACAAATCATTCCAATAAATCATCTTTCTCCTTTATCATTTAGCATCACTAAGAGAGGAGCCCGCCGCGCTGTTGCTGCTATTGTCCTTGCTGCAGATGCTGAGGCTGTTTCCCTCCACAGCGCTGTCCAACTTGCCACCGCCAAGGTTACGTTTGCCTCCACCACCGCTTTTTCCACCACCGCCACTTTTTCCCCCACCAGTCTTCCTCATTGACTTTGACTTGAAGGACTTCAGTCCCGAGGAGGAGGAGGAGGGAATCCTCGCGGTCTTCCTGGCGGACAACTTGGAGGACAACGGCTGCTTCTGTGACTGCTGTATGCTGCTGCCCGGCTTGCTGCCGCCCAGCATCTTCGACTTGGCTTCGGACACTAGTGACTGCTTAGTCTGCTGCCCGGAAGAATGTTGTGAGGAGCTGCCCAACTTGCTGCTGCTGTTGTGGCTGCTGCTAGCTGCGGCGGCGGAGGAAGCACTAGAGCTGCTGCTGGGCGTAATCTTCGAGAACATCTTCTTGTAGACGACCTTAGTCTGCTGCTGCTGCTTGCCTGCCTTTGATTTTCCCGCCTGTTTGCCGCCACCTCCTTTTGGCGAGTGCTTCTTCCCCAGCACTCCAGCACTTCCCTTGGGAGGGGCGGCATGCACCGCCGCCATGACGGGGCCGTTCTTCAGCTGCGGCTGAACCCGAATCACGTCGCCGTCGACGTCGTCATCGAGCTCCTGCGGCAGCTGGCCGGCCCTGCACTGGCGGTAGCGGTTGAAGCCTAGGTGGAAATAGTTTTTAGAATTCGGTAAACAAACAAACGAACTAAAACCACCACCCCAAAATCAACTCACAAAAGATGAGCCCACAGAAGAACTGCAGATTGCCCAGGACGACAATCGCCCCGGTGCTAGAGAAGGGCGACATGATGCTGAGCGCCACGCAGAGGACGAAGGTGACCAGGACGAAGCAGGCGGCGTAGGCGATCTCCAGGGCGAACCAGGGGAAGATGACGCCCAGCAGCTCGACGACGTGCAGCAGGTACAGCAGCAGGTGGGCGAGGAGGATGGTCGCCAGGCCGATGTTGGCGATGGCGAAGACGGAGAGCACCACACAGCTGGGGAAATTATCTTCCATGGTCAGCTCTACCTTGTGGTGCTCAGAACTGAGCAGATTTTTGCGGTGCACCGACAGGAGTTTATTGCCACGACTTTTGCTGTTGCCATCATTATCCTCGCCTCCACTGGAGAAGATGATGTCCTTCACTCGAGCGAATCCATCGCCTAGTTTGTAGTGGGACAGCTGGTGACGCAGCTGAATATTCTGCTGCTGACTCGATGATGAAATTGACCTTGGTTTTGCCTTGGTCTTTTCAGTCGCCGTCAAGTAGTGCTCTGAATGCTTGGTTGACTCTGTAGTCAAGGTAGTAGTGGTGCTGCTACTGCCGCTTTCTGTGGTACCAACTTCAGTTGTGGCAGTGGTAGCTGTACCGATTGTGGTAGCGGTGGTAGTGGTACTTGTGTTTTCAGTTTTAGGCACCTTGTGACCAGAAGGCTGCTCGGCCAGCGGTGAACAGGGGCCCACCAGGTAGAGGGCAAAGATGAGCAGGCTGGCCAGCCAGATGATCAGTATGGCGATGGAGAAGGAGTGGAGCAGCGCGTGGACGTCAAAGCGCAGCCGGCGGTACCAGCGTTTCCGGGCACCCACCACCTGCACCTGTTTGTTCTCTTCCGCCGGCTTGAAGTCGCTGGGCAGGTACTCCACCTGGAGCCACTTGTCGAAGCTGCCGCTGCTCGCCTGAGCTCGGCTCAGACGGAGCAGGTCGGCGGAGCCGGTGCTGATGGCCGACTGAGGTGGCTGCTGCTGTTTACGTGGCTGGACTTTTTTCTTTTGCTTTAGCTGTTTGCCGCCTTTGCTTCTGCCTCCTTTTCCATGAACTTGCGATTTAGAGCCGAGCTCGGATTTCTTGCTCATAGTGGTTGAAGAGAACTTTGGTTTTCTTGTTTGTTGGTTAGCTTGTGGAGAGTCACTGGTCAAGTTAGACAGACGCTGATGATAATGGTGATGAAAGCGGGCACTTGTCTGTTTATTTTGCTTCAAAACTTGATTGTTCGAAAAAGAGAATAAAAGTTTGAAAATGAATTTTCAAATGGGAATTTCTGTGCTGTTGTTATTTTTTTCCCGCCAGTTTTGCATAATTTGAACTCTTGTGTTGAGTAACAGCGTCTACGACGGGCAGCTGTTTACGCATCGCCACATTCTCTCAAGTTGTCTTTTACAAAATAAAACCTTGCTTGAAGTTTCATGAATTATTTTGTCAACTCATCCAGTTTTCGTGTACTTCATCACTACCTACCTCTTCTGTTTGACTTCAGCAAAACAATCGGTAAGTACTAAAAGAAGAATTTACTAGTTTTAAGTTTGTGCTCGAAAGCGGGACAAAAGTTCATTACAGAAAAACCTTCAGTTCCAGAGAATCCTTCTTTTCTCATTTCCCCAAGTTTTGAGCTCAAATCACACACACACACACACTAATTCTTCAGCAATTATCATTTTGCTAATTTATAATTTTCAATTTTTTACGCCATCTTATCTGCCTTCCTTCGTTAGCTTTCCATTCTTCTTCTTCTTCGTTATCATCAGCCATTAATTTACCTAACTCATTTCGCCAGTTAGTCAGCCAGGCAAGCACAGTCGTCAGTCAGTCAGTTCGTTGAAATGCAAATTTAGTAATTAAAATAATTTTCGCCTTAACTCTCTGCCGTCTTTGTTTGGGAACGTTAGGCCAAGTTAGGAAAGAAGGCAAAATTTTGAACGAGCCAAGAATCGAATTAAAAAATTAACTAAATTTGTCACGCTTCTAGGAGCCAGAGAGAAAAAGAGGGCCAAGTGTAGTACTTTTTGCTGCTCTTCAGGCCAAATTCGTACTTGCTTTGGAAAATTTAATTTTTGTTCCTCTCTTTCATTCAAGTGCATTTCTTTTTCTCGCCTTTCTTTCTGTCGGTGATGGTGATGAGCAAAAGGCAGGGCGGGGAGAGGAAGCTGCAGTTGAAGCTGTAAAAAATTAGTTTTTAAACAAGCGGTTTTTTGCGGTGACGCCGAGTTGTCGCAGCCTCAGTTTTTCTGTCTCTTTGCAGCTGATTGGGTGCGCGCGCGTAAAAAATTAGTTTTGCATGAATTAATTAGATTTTAGTAGCAGCAGCCCAAACCAAAAGCTGAGACCCGACTTTTCCTCTTCTCACTCTCGGTTTTTTTGTTTTTAGCTCGCAAACACTTTGCTTTCCCTTATAATTACCGCCTGTGTGTGTGTGTCTGTGTTTGTGTCTCGGGCCCATAACCATCTTCATCCCGTCCCCCTCGCCTCAACTTTCTCGATGTACCCGCAAAGTGGCCCAAAGCAAGCCAGCAAGATAGCAACGGCTGACACACAACTCACTCTCTCTCCCTCACTTTCCTTTAATTAATTTTATTTTAATTAGAAATTTTTAATTTGAAATGTGTAACGAGCAGAGATGCGACGAACGAGATGAGATGAGATGAGATGAAAACAACGGCAAAGGAAAAGAGAGAGGAATCTTGGAGATGAGTCGACAAGTCAAGGAGTGAAGGAGAAGGCAAGGATCTGCATTTGCATAAAGCGAATACATTGAGAAGATAATGAGGCTGCTGCTGCGGTTTTCTCTGGTGCATCTTTTTCTGGATCAAAGATGTGTGTGTGTGTGTTTTTATGGTTGGAGAACTGTTTTTTGTTAGCTTAGATTTTTTGTTTTATTTTATCATATTTTTTCTTCGTTGCTGCTGCTGCTGCTGCTGCTTCAGCAAATCACTTTTCTCCCTCTCTATCTGCTGCTAACGGATTAATTTAAATTTAAAGGCGTCTAAATTAGAAGATAGGAGAAAGGGTAACAAATTACTTTTGCACTTCCCTTCGGTGCACTTGCCTTATTTTGCTTGACTCATTTTTTAAATGAAGACACTGGCTACATTAAATTGAACTTAGAGGCTTTCTCTTTCTCTCTGCTCTGTTCTCTCTCTCAAGATTCATTGTTATTGAAAAATTATTAAATTTTGTGAATTTTACATCTGCACCAGAGCCAGAAGGAGTAATGTGTGGGAGCTAGCTAGGGAAGCTAGGGAAAAAAGTTAATTTAAATGCAAATTTGAAATATTAGTAATTTGTTAGGATGTTATTAGACTGAAAAACTGAAAACGAAGATTTTCTAAAAAATGAATGAAAGCAGTGTGTCTGTGTGTGTGTGTTAGCTGCTAACCAAATTGCTGAGCATGTGGTTTTCCTAGTGGAGGTGGTAATTTATATTGAATTTTGCAATCCATTTTTACCACTGCTGCTTCTCTTGGTGCTTTTTATTAGCATAGACAACATATTTTTAAATTAGAGCAGGGAGGCCATAAAGGAGAGGAAATCCGGAAATGAATCAAATTTTTAAAATATTTTTTTCTTTTTCAGATCACCCAAAATTCAGCATTCAACCTGTTGGTATGGCTCGTAATGGCATCTTTTTTCCTAATGTTATTTCCAACGTGTTAATGTGCACTTTACAATGGTTATCTACGGCTGTGCATCTTTCTGCTCACTTGAGAAAAAGAAGCTCTTGTGTTGTTGTTATTGTACAGCACTTGAACAGTACACACTATCTGCATTGAAATAAGGAGATTTTCGTCAAACAAAGAAACTCTTTCACTACCGCCACCACCGACACCACCACCACTTCAAACACTGAACAGAAGAGAAAAGAACAACTTTAAAGAAGAAGATGAAGAAGAAGAAGGTAAGTCGCAACTTTTGCTCTCTTTTTTCTTTTCCCTTCTAAAGTCGGCACTCTCTCTCTCTCTCTTACGTGAGTTGTCGCCATCGCCACTTTAGACTTTGAGTGTCTTTTTGAAAGAAAGTGTCTGTACGAGAGAACAGCGTTCAGAAGTGGAGCGACAGTTTTAGGCTGATTAAAATGTAAATTAGCAGCTAGTGCTAGCAGTGGAATTAAAAAGTGGCTCTCTCTCTCTCTCAATTGCATGTTTGCCATTTTTTCAGTGGCACTTTTTTTCAGTGCCATCTTCACCATCTTCACCATCATCAGCAGCAGCTCTTTTTGGCACCGTTTTTTAGCGACTCATTCTTAGCACACTAGGCGCATCACACACACACACACACTTTTTGTTACTTTATTATTAAAATGTAAATTAACTCTTCACTTTTTGCCTCTGCTGCTGCTGGTGCCAGTGCTCTCATTTTCCCGACCACTCTGCTAATTTTTAATTCCCTCTCTCACTTTTTCACTTTTACTTTTGAGCGTCTTGCAGCAGCAGCAGCAGCAGCCGTTTGGAGCTGAGTTATGCACCAACGCCAACAGTTGAGCAAACAGTCATTTTTTATTTTTATCTCTCAAATAATCTGTCATTTTGGCTGCTGCTGCTGCTGCTGCTGCTGATGATGAAGAATTTTGTGAGAGGTGAAGAGGGAATGTGTGTGGGGTAAATTTTCATAATTAAAACGTGCTAATTTGAATTTTGCACTTCTTCCTTCCTTTCTTTGCACTCCTCTTGTCAGTCACCAAAGGGGCAAAAGACAGTTAGGCAGTTTGCGTTTCAGAGTATAAACTTTAAAAGGCCTCAATTTTTCATCTCTTTTTCATCCCTTCTCTAATTTACATCTTTATATCTTTACGATATCTTTGGAGGCTGCGTTTTTGGACTGTTTTTTCTAAATAGTGAAATAATGCACCTCTTTTCCTTTTTGGTGAATTTTATGACTTTTTTGCTTTTTTAGCTACACTTCTAAGCTAAGCTGCCCTACACTACTTTTCTGTCATGCAGTAGCAGCAGCAGCAGCAGCAGCAACAGCAGCATCCTTCAAAGCCATTCTTCATCTTCTGCCTTAAAGTTAATTTAAATTTTGATTAATTCTTTTACTAAAGAGACGTGGAGAGCTGGCAGAAACTTAATTTGATTGCCTAGCTTGAGTTTGCCAGTACTGAAAACTGCTGCTGCTGCTGCTGCTGGGCGCACTTGAAACCTTTGCTTTTAGCTTGACTTTTTACTTGGAAATTCATACTTGTCAGGCAGCAGCAGCAGCAGCAAAACTTACTCCAATTAGTCATTTGATAGTCTGGGCTACTGCTGTGTTCTGAGTGCGTGGAAAGTGTCACTGAGAGAGAGAGAGAGTTCCAAGATGAATGAAAAGTAAGTTCAGTGCAAGAGGGGGAAAAAGAAAGAGGGAGAGAGAGAATTAAATTGTGGTTTAATTTGTGAACGTGTGTGCCCGTTGCGGATTTAAGCATTTATGAATTTTTAAAACTTGAACCGCACTGTAAAAGTTTAGGTGAGATTAAATGGCTGTTTTAGAGAGAAAGGGGGAAAGAGAAGCAGTGACAGTCTTTTCTGACACTACTTTACAGCTTGTCATTAGGTCAAGGAGCAGCTTCGGCAAAAAGGAGAGAGATTTTAGGTTGTGTAGCCTCTTTTTTGCTTTGCTTTTCAGGAGTTTATTTTTATTTCTCCACTAATGTAGCCGAATCTTGTTTTTTTCTTCTTTCCCAGTAGCTCTAATTTGTAGTCAAGTAACTGCTCACGACGACAACTGTTCATCTGTGTAACACTGTCGTAAGTTCTGCTGTTGTTGTTGTGCTTGTGGTTCCTGATTGTCAAAACGGTGCGATCATTAATAATCGTGTCTGTCTGTCTGTCGGTCTGCTCTTGCCGGCACTTCTGTTCTGTTCTGTTCTATTCTCCGAGGCACACTTCTGCACACTAAATTTAAATTCTCAAAAAACTTGCCAATGCTCTTGCTGCTGATGAGAGGATGTGATGTGGTGTGTCTTCACTTCACTTTGCAGCAGCAGCAGCTACCAGTCAGTCAGTTGTCCTTATCATTTCATTCATCCATCGCAAATTTTTTGCGTCGACGAGTTTTCTGGCTTTTCTTGCAAGACTTCTTCTGCGTATGCTAAAGTTAGGTTAGCAGGCTCCTTTCTTTGCCTTCAACAAAAAGCACATGCCACTCTTCTGACTTGACTGTGTGATTAAGGCAAGACTGAGAGAGAGAGAGACCTTAATGGTAGGAAGACAACTAAAAGTTAATTTACCATAAAATTTACAAGTTTACCAATTTTTCAATTCATGAAAACGGTGCAGTAGCTGGCTGTGTGTTGTAGTTCAGTTCAGCTCGGTAGTAGGTGCCAAATATGAAATGGCTAAAAAGACTTCAACTTCTTCTGCTTTTTCACTTCTAATGAAGACATCTCCATCACTTCTTTTTCTTCGTCTCTTTGAAGTGTGCTGAGTTGTTGCAGAGTCGTCTTCTTCTTCTTCTTCTGATACAGTTCAGCTTTTTTTCATTGCTAATAAACACAAACACAAAGGCGTTGTTAAAGTTTAAATTTATATAACGAGACACCGACATCACACAGACAGACAGACAGTCGTACTGAAAGATGCTATTTTGGCGCTCTTAACTAAAAAGCACTTTTTTAGACAGTTAAAAAAAGTTGCAAGCAAGTGCATAACAAGGCTTGCCAGCTGCTCTGCGAGAGGTGAAGCGAAACCTGATCTACTCTTGTAAACTTTTTTGTTTTGTTTTTAAAAGTACGTGCACGCACTCAGTTTAGTTGGTATTTAAACTTTTTTTGTTTCGGTTTCTCTGCGTCAAACTCTCAAAATTGCTCAAAAATGTAAAGAGTTTTGGCGTAAATATGAAAAAAATGAAAAAATTTTTAGTATCGTTTCTAAGTACTCAGTATCGTTTTCAGCCTTTTTTTATGCGACGATTAAAGTCATAGAGCGTGTTCATGCTGCACTTGACAGGAAGTTTTAAAGAAGAATCAACTTAGGCAACTTAGGCAGCTGCTGAGCTAGCTTACTCTTATTCAAAGTGTGCAACGAATTTTTTTTATTGCCAGCAGTGAAAAGCGCAAAGAACAACATTCAGAACAACAGAACGGCAGCGGCAAGAATTTGCTGACGAGCGGTGTTGTCTCTGCTTTATGAGCAGTGGCGCTTTTTAAACTTTTTTTTATATATTTTAAAGTTTCCTCAGCAACTGGCAACGGTTCTAGCCATTTTAAACAGGGAGAAACGGGAAAAGAACAAGAAGAAAAAAAGAAAAAGAATCCCACTTTGGTTTCAGTCCTTCTCAGCTTAGCTCAGGCTTTAGTAGTCAGCATCTTTAGCAGCAGCAGCAGCAGCAGCTGACAAGCAATTTGTTGTACAGTCTCGTGCGTTGACAAATACTTAAAAATAGTATTGCCAGAAGAATACTGTTGCTGCTGTTCATTTTTTTTCCTTTTTCTTTTCTCCCAATAAGTGTCCGCCGCTACTTAGGCAAATTCCCTTCTTCTCTTCCTCGCACTACTTTTTTTTCTCACGACTTGTTAACTGGTTCTGCGGTTTTCTTCTTCTTCTTTTTGGACCTTCTTTCTTTCACTGTCGCCTGTTGACAGCACCACAGCCACACACACTGTGTGTGTGTGTTTGTCAACTCTTTCTCTTTCTCTCTTTTTCGACGTTTGTCAGCGATCTGTCTGTCTCGAGATGAGATTCAGATTTTCATACAGCTGCTGCTGATGCTGCTGATTGAATGCCAAAATAGCAACCTCAGATGCTCGCTGCACACAGAACTTTTCAGCAGTAGTTAGCAGAATTTATTTTAAAGTTTTTAAGTTGAAGAGTGTGTGTGTGTGTGTGCATGCTGCCGCCAGTCTAAGAAGCTAAATCATATGACAACTTTGACACATTTTTCTTTCTTTTTCTTCTTTTTCCGCTGTCTCAACTTTAAAGCGACAGCGGCGGCGGCGGCACTGGAGCAATTGTGATTGACTAATTGGGCCAGAAGGCACTTCTCCGCCTGCTTCGCGCCCTCATAACTCAAAAACTCATCTTTTCAAGCAACCAAAAGTTCACACTCACATTTTTGTTTTAAAATTTTTCCTCCTTTTTTTGCTCATTGGCAAAAACCATTTGAACCCTGTTCTTTCTTCCAACAGCTCTTTGATTTGGCTTTTGCGCTATTTTTGTTTTCTTTGATGCAGCAGCAGCAGCGAACGACAAGTGAGACAAACACCCGAAGACACACACACACACACACAGTTTGTCTCACTTTATCATCACCACTTCAACCATTTTTGACTGCTTCTGTTCAGTTTAGCTTAGCTTAGCTTAGTTTTAATCGGGTAGTGTTGAGTGCTGTTGTTCATGTGTGTGTGTGTTTACTCAGTCGTTCTCCAGTGCCCGTAAGTCGATACCTCAGAACTTCTCTTGACTTTGACTGTTGAAGCTGCTGGTGCTGCTGGTGCTGCTGCTCTTCAATGAATGAACTTCTTCTTCTTCTTCTTGATTCGATTGAAGAGCACCAGTGTCACCACCACCACCACTGCCACTGTCATCATCATCAAACTTTTTTTCAACGACTAAAAATATGCTTTTCACTCTGCTCACTTTTTTTCACTCTGAGATGAGGACATTTTCCCCTTCTTCTTCTTCTTCTTTTTCATCTAAAGAAAGTCCTCTTCATTCTCAAGTTTAATGTGCCAGTGTCTAAGCTTAACCAAACGCACAGACGGATTCAAAAGAATTGAGCAGCAGTATTAGAAGCAGAAGCTGACTCGTGCAGGCAAGAATATTCTCTGCAGATTCTCTCTCTCTTCTCTCTCACATTTTCCTCTGCTTTCGAGGCGGGCCATTAGTTTCCGTGATGCCGGGTACCCGGACAGTGTGCAGTGTACCGCCGTGGGTGCGTTCTTCTGCTGTGCCGCTAGCGACGGGCACACCGAAGAGGCAGTGGTTCAGCTAAAGGCTGAAGGGCTACACTCATGACCACCACACTTTACCCGGCATCCTCCTGTGCAGTACCGTCCTGTGCAGTAGCCGGTAATATGCTCATGTGCACTAAAAAGAGTGAGAGCGGGAATATGATGAGTTTTATTATCAGCAGCAGCAGCAACGGCATTCGTCATCGAGGCCTCTTTCGAGACGACGACCACGACGATATTTGCCCGATTTCTACTTGTCAAGAATTGCAGCAGTCTGTTGTGTTTGTTTTGATTGAAAGCAATGTGTGCAATGTGTTTTAAAAAATGTGCTCTTTTCTCAGTGTGTCAATCTGCTGTTAAATAATCTTCACTTCACCTACTTTTTACTTTTTGAACGCGGCGACTCTCTTTTTCTTCTTCCCTTTTTTTATAAATTGACGCAACAGTATTTTATCTTCGCTACCATCATCATCATTGCCGTAACCTTTTAAGTTTTAGCATCATCATTGTCATCAGCTCGATTTAAATTAGCTCGTGCTGCCTTGTTTTCAGCTACCGCTTAATTACCTCATCACAGCTACCGCTACCTTCTCTGTCACTATTTTTCGTTTTCTCATCATCGGCACATTAATTAGGCAAATTAATTGATTTGTATTTAAAAAAATGTTTAAAAATACTAATTGTTCAGAGTGTTTGCTTTCGTTCGGTAGCTGGATGTGCCCTTTTCTTCTTCTTCTTTCTCCGTTTAACATTTTTTTCAATTAAAAATTTTTGACATTTTAAAACTCATTAGTAGTGCGTGTGTGTGTGTGTGCGGCAGACAGACAGTGTAGCAGCGGCATTGGCAGTGAATGCAAATATGAATCTTGTTTTTTAACAGACGACTGCTGCTGCTGCTTTTTGCACTGTTACTTGATGACAAAAATTTTTAAAAATTTAAACATTTTTTTGTCTACTGCGATGTACGCCAGTCATTGTTGTTGTGGCTGCTGTTTCTAATATTGTCTATGTGATTTTTGCCCTTTTTGCGAGCATTTTCCAATTTAACTGTAACTTTAGTGTGTGTTTTAAAAATTTGACTGAAAATTGTTAGCACAAAGTGGCTAATTTTTGAAGGTGAGTTTGCGCTCTTTCAGTTTTGTTTCACAAAAATTTTAGTAATGGCAACTCATAGTTACTTCTGCTGCTGCTTTTGCTGTTGCTACTGAATTTAATTTCCCCTTGAGCCCTTTTGGCACAAGCAAAAACCCTTTCTCTCACCCCCATCTCTTCATCTCTTCATCTGCTGATCATTTAAATTAAAATTGCCGCCGTTGTTTTGCACCGCCATTACGACTGTTGCCATTATTTAGTTTAACTCAGCTGAATTGAAGAAGTGATTAAAATGTGTCCCTTTACGATCGTGTCGGGATTCTCGCGCTAGCCTTTTTCAATTCACGCTCTACTCTTTTTTGCGGTCTTCATGTTGCGGTTTTTTGCCAGCCAGCAGCCAATCTGTTTCCATTTGAACAGAGACACGCATTCATTCATTCATTCATTTGACCCTAGGAGATTCTCGTTCTCTCTTTCCCTTTTTTTATCAGCGTTTTTTGTTTGTCGAGAGCGGAGAGAAAAAAAGAGTTGTGCCCTGTTTGTCTGTCTGTCTGTTCACAAACTGTGGTTGAAAGAGACAAACCGCATTTAGCCGAGCTCAGCCAGTTGCTTCAGCAGTTTTAATTTTTTCTAGTCTCTCTCATTTCCAGACTGAACACAGACAGCAGACAGACTTTCAATCCTTTTTCTGTCCTTGTCTTTTTTTAGCTGACAGACTTTCTGTGAATCAGCAGCATCGGCAGCATTGGCAGCAGCAGCAGCCGGTGACATGTTCAAATATTTAAATTTCCACGTCGCGCAGTACAGTGCAAAATTAAATTATTTTTTTAATCACTCGCCTAAAAACTAAAGCTAGAGCGAGAGTGGGAACAAAAACAAGAAAAGGGGGAAAAAAGAGTGCACAAATCGGCAGGAGCAGTGTAGCAGCTCTTTAGCGGGCACTGCACCCTCACTTTTTATTTCTTTCTGTTTTAGGTTACAAGTTTTTTCACTTTGCGCTTTCTAAACGCACGCACAGTAGCTGAAGTTGTCGCAGCATCACCAGTGTCAGTCTGACTGATGATGATTAATGCGAGTATTGATATTAATTATTGAACCAGTGGCGAGGCTTCTCTCTCTCTCTCTCTCTCTCTCTCTCTCTCTCTCTCTCTCTCTCT